>Ga0099825_1005882_pt1 | contig 15597 bp, 12 predicted proteins | sample SiratroredBW_FD_76838 | JGI IMG/M metagenome (GOLD analysis project Ga0099825, IMG submission 76838) | Root nodule microbial communities of legume samples collected from California, USA - Siratro red BW | ecosystem: Host-associated > Plants > Roots > Nodule | place: USA: California | collected...
AGCCAGAGGTTTTGATTCAATCATTATCCAAAAGCATTCAATTTTACTAAAATACTTTATATTCATACCTGCTCTTACTTTGAACTCATTATTATTTGAAACATGCTTTTTTTTTTATTAGCTAGAAAAATATAACAATTGTAGAACTAAATGTAATTCAATGTTTTATTTGTGTTCTATGGCTTTGATAGGACTGCATTCGGACATGTCTAAGCAGTTTTGTTGAAGAAACTTTTTGACTTGGCTTGGCCATTATTTGTTTTTCAACTGTCGCAACAATCTCCTTGTTTCATTTTCATTGAGGGGCCAACATCATTTTCAAACAAAATTTGTCATTAGCAAGCTACTTTGAAATTAACCTTTTAGTTTTGAAAGTAGATTTATGAATGTATCAAAACTAAAGTTAGAAGACATAGATAACATGGACCTAAAAATGGACCATGAATGCCACCCTAATATGATGGGCCTGATAATGGGCCAATAATGTCATACTGGGCTTTTCTTCCTGCACCCCTAACCGCTAAATTTGGAAAGTTCAGCCTATATGAGCATAGGAGTATGTACAGTTCAATTGGACTTAATGAACATGCAGTTGAGTGTTCTGAGTATAAAATTGAGAAATGAACATATAATCACAAACCTCACCCTCACTCTCATAATCACTTTCAAGATCATTTTTAACATTAATATTATTTTTTCCCCCTCACTAACGTTGATTAACTGAAAGAAAAACAAGACAAAATTTGCACCTAACATAATTCATACATCAAGATAAACATTGTACAGAAAATTTTACAGGCACCTAACATCATTCATACATCAAGATAAACATTGTACAGAAAATTTTACAGGCACCAAATATTTGGACAAAATAATGAAAATGGAGAAATCGTCACTAATTGAAAATTAACAAAAAGTTGTTCTTTACAAAAAGTTGTTCTTTTTGTAAAGAAGAAAGCGAGAAAGCCATCGTATTTATTAAAAACATTTTAATTTAACTTAATCATTAATTTTTTTACTTCATAAATCATCTTAATGTAAAAATAATACTAAGAAATCATAAATACATGTGACCGCTTCTGTTAGAGTGAAGTGGTCATTTCAGTTCATTTTCTTTAAATTTATTTAAATTTGTTGCATAAAATGATAATTTTGGGTTTAAAAAATTATGTAAAAAATTATAATTTTTATGTATTATTTTTAGACTGAAATTGTCCTATCTCGACTACTAAAAGCTTCACCTTCTTAAAAAAATTAAGAAGTTAAACGAAAGCCGTCCTCAATGAGTTCGAGTACGAAGTAGTCCTTTGCCCTTTCTCAAGAGTGAACTCATGAACATGAGAATAATTTCTACCCACTTCTATAATTATAATTTTCTTCAAACAAGTAAATATTTTGGTGCACCATTTCTCAAAATAATTTCCACAGTTTATACATATAATAAGTTAAAATTACAGAAAATATTTTTGCAATTTCTCACAACTATTAATGTAATTTGCTAAAGTAGTAAAACATTTGCCAAAATAGTAAAACTGAAAAACAAGAATATGCATTATATTGGTATTACATAAATAAATATACTATTCAACGAGAAAGGAGTTTTTTTTTTACTATATTTCTTGATCACACAATAACCTTAAAGTGTACTATTCATACTTCTGTTCTACCCAAAGATACTAGGTCCAGTGGGTGGCCTTATATCCGGCGGAGTACTCGGCGGCGGCACAATCTCCGGTGGCCTCGGCGGGTCCACTTCCGGCGGTTGCTGTGGCACCTTCTCCGGCGGCTTCGGCAGCGGCGTGTCAGTCCCGGGTGGGGTCAGAGGCGGTTTTGGAGCATCGGGTTTCGGATTCGGGTACGGGCCAGGATCCGGAACTGTGACTATTTCGGGCGGTACATTCGGGTCAATTTCCGGGTCACGGGTAGGAAAGACGGGTTGCTCAGTGGGAACGGGAGAAGGTTGAATTTTTGGCAGGGAAGGGATCTCGGGTGGGGCCCGTGGCGGGTATTCGGGTATTTGATTCGGGTTAGGGTTGAACATGGTGATTTTGGTGGTGTTTGCGAGGGAAATTGAGGACAATGGAGTTTTGGAAGCGAAAAGGGAGTGGGGAGAGAGGGGAATAATTAGGGTTCTTATCTTGAGGGTTTGTGAGAGAGAGGATGAGACTAATGTGGACATGGACGAAGAAGACATTCTGTTCTGTGAGTTTTTGTTTTTGGTTTTGGTTGTTCTTGAATGGCTTACATGAAATAATAAAGTTTGCATTGCATGGGGAAACAGATGTTAGTATTTAGAACACTCCAACGCACCATGGGATGCTCTTTTGCATGTTTTTCACTCACCACGTGGCAAATGGAATCCTCACGTGTAATCCATCTTAGGTCTTCAAAATTATTTTTACTTATTCATCATATCTTTAACTTCTCCAGAATATCTGTACAAAATATCTTCTAAGATTTACTTTTCATAAGTACAGTGAAAATATTAGACCCATTAATATATTAATATAGATATTCAGGAGACAAAAAAATTGTCTCATTAATATTAGGAAAAGCTTATTATTAAATGGATAGGTCAGACTTTGAATAGATTGTGACTTTTTATTTTCTTTGAGGTATGTTGGATAGGATTTGGTGAAATCTATTATCCAACCTACTAAAGATATATTGGATTGAGTTAATTTAAGTTTTTATATTTTATATGTTTAATCTGATTCCACCTAACACATTCTTAAGCGGATTAAGTTAATTGGGTTAAATTTTTCAAGTATACATCTGATTAAAAATAATACAATATTTTATAAAAGTTAATTTAAGATTTCAAATCAATCGATAAAAGTTATAATTAAAAAAAATATAACATAAATTATTCATAACAAAAGTAAGAGTACTCATTACTTAATCCATACAAAAGTGGATTAATTTTTATTGGATTGAGTTTAACTAATCATATATGACATCAAACATAATTTAAGTGAGTTATATTAGGTTGAATTGAGTTATCGGATAACTCAACCTCAACCTGACGAGCATTCAAACTTTTGTCTACTTTTTAAAATATATTATAATTTGTTCATTCGTAACAAATAGATAAAGTTATTTTTATCCAACTTTAGAAAAGTAAGTTAAATCATCTATTGATTTGTGATTTTGTTTGTTTGTCAATCTTAACTCTTTTATAAAATTGGTTTAACAAAATATATTTAAAAGTTGTTTGACTAAACAAAGGCTTCTATCCACTCTTTGAAAGTTGTTTAATACATGTGAAAAATAACTAATTTAAACCACCACTTTTGCCAAATATAAAACAATATCACACCTCAGAGGCAATATTAAAAGGTATAAAGTAAATAAAGTTGCTAATCACTTGAAATCATGTCATTTACTATAAATAAACCTTTTCTCTCATTTTCAAGAAGGACTCTTTGATAATTGTTTTAGCTTTGAGGATTTATTATGATTTAGAGTTTTACTAAATAAATGTAAATCCTTTTAAATTGTGATTTGAAGAAATAAATTTATATGGATCAATTTGAAGACGTTTTATCTATATGGCAGAAAAATAAGATGTGTGAATTTAAAAATCAATATATGAATTAAAATAAATTTCATGACCATGATATCTTAAGTTTAATAATACCATATTGTTATATAATTTTGTAAAGAATGTTGTTGGTTGGTATATTTACGTGAAAGTCAGTGAAAACAGATTTATAATTTTAATTTTATATGTTGATGATATTTTTATTTGTTACTAATGACATTAATATGTTAGGTGGTGTAAAAAAATTTGTTTTAAAGATATGAGCAAGACATCTTTTATATATCACAAATACTATTGAAATCAGTAATATATATATATATATATATATAAGATATTAAAGAACTTTAAGATAAAAAAATGCTACTAGGAATTGTTCAAAATACAAAAAAGTGACAAATTTAGTTAAATGTGATATCTTATAAATTTCTTAAATAAAATGAAATTCATTTCCTATGCATCAACAGTAGCTTGATGTATGCCCAACCATATTTTCAGTCAAATATCAACCCTGCCATACAAATGTTAGGCTGATATCAAATCAATAATGGAAAGCTAGTGGTTACAAAATTTTGATTTAAAATTTGATACTGTTAATAGTATAATTAGATTGTTGAGGATTTATTATGATAATTTTAGAACTATTTCTTTATAAAAATAATAAATACTCAAAAGGATCAAAACACATGAATTTAAAACATTTATCATGTAAAAATGAAATAAAAAAACGAAAAGATATATATTGGTACAAATACTAATTAATGGTTTATTGTCTGAAATTTTTATTGTTCATGTTGAAAAAATATATATTATGGACAACTTTTTTAGTTTAATTAAGTTAGATAATTTGTAATACATTAAAGATTATATAACGTAAACTCACTATTATCCAATCATATAACGTTACTTGAATAAGGATGATAACTTAATTCAATTATGTTTCATAGTTAAAATTTAATATTAAAAATTTTAAAGTTTTTACATAATATATCAAATTATTTTTAATTTAATAATCTCTAATTTAATTAATAAAATGACTTTAACACAATAATATATTATGTGTCATGATTGTGAGATCTTAAGTGTATTAAGTTCATGAGAATTATTTTAGATATATTAAAATAAAATCCTTATATTCTCACATTACTAAGGATATAATACTTTGTCAATAAACCATTGAATTTTTAAATTATTTAAATAGAAGATTTAAATACCGAAAAAATCATATTATAATTTTTTTATCTCTCTAAAAGCTACATTCGTTTAAAAAGAAAAAAGGAATTCCTCACAAACAATGTCGTATTACCGTCAAAACTATAAAAAAAAAAAAGAGAAAAAGAAGATATGAATTATGTTTAAAGAACATTTTTAAAGCAATGTAAAACGGATTCAGACAAGTTATTAAAGATTTTTTACAAAATAAATATAAATAAAAAATAGAACATAATAAGAAATATATTTCAAAATATAATTTTGTTGAAGGATGAATGAAGGGAGATTACATAACAGATTGATGTAATTAGTTTAGAATTAGTTGAGGTCCAAACCGTATTTGCCTTAACCGCTTTCACGTGATTTCTGTTTGCTTTAATTTGCTTCAACGTACGCAGCGTGACATGCATTGCAAGCAGATCCAGTGTCACAAAAAGTGATATATATATATATATATCAATAAAAATTATTTTCATGAGTTAAAAATATATAAATAAAAATAAATTAAAAAGAAAAAGAAACTAATTTGGAAGTTTGGAAAAAGTTTATAGAATACCCTGATACGTTTGGGTTCCTTCCTTGAAGACAAAGAAAATGTCCCTCACTTTTTAAAAAAAGAAAAATTAAATATTCCCATTATTCACATTCACCGTAATTCACATTCACCATTTTACCCTTCTGTCTCGTTCCAACACCGTATAAATATTCCCAACGTCACATTCCACGTTCACACTTTCACTCTTTCTCACTCACTCACTCGAAACCCATTTCCGTTAACGATCTTCTTCATGCACTTCGGAACCTGTGCTGCGGCTGCACCACACCGTTGGTTGCACCTGCACCAACATCACCGAAACAGAGAATGGACGCGACTCAGAGCGATGGCGCGTGGAGGAGGAGAAGGACCAAGACAAGACGGAGACACTTCCTACTTGGACATGTGGAAGAAGGCGGTCGAGAGAGAGCGGAAGACCACGCACTTCAAGACCATTTCCGAGCGCGTGGCCTCGACGCGCCACCACGGCGCTGCAAATGACGATTTGGACAAGAAGACCACCGAGTTCCACAAGCTTCTCCAAATCCCTTCCGAAGAGCGCGACCGCGTTCAGCGGATGCAGGTCATCGACCGCGCGGCCGCCGCCATCGCCGCCGCCAGGGCACTCATTCATGAACGCGGTAACGCCGGTTCCGGCGACGAAGCCGACCCCGACGAGCCACAGCGCGGTACAACCGAATTACCTGTTTCGATCTCTTTCGCTTCTTTCTTTCTTTCTTTCAGTCTTTGATGTTATCACTAAATAATCAAGAAAGATAATTAAAAATCAAGAAAATGAAGATTTCTAATATTTTACTTTTTGTAATTAAATTTTGGCTGCACTTTCTTTTTCTGTCAGTGTTAATAATCTTGGAATAAGGACGCGTTCTTTTATTTTAATAAAGATCGGGAAAACTGTAATAAGGAAATAAATGCTTCTGTAGCATTGAGGTTTGGTTTGTGAATTGCGTGGATTTCGAAGTTTACAATATAACGTGCTGTGAAGATTCTGTTGCTGGATTTTCTTAACTAAGAAATGGAGTGGTTCAATTTTGTTTTATATCTAAATGAAGATGTCATTATTGATTTCTGTATTTTAGTTATCGAAATTTGAAGTTAGCATTGAAATTGAGGTTACGTGGTGCGTTAATTTCGCATTTGAAGTTTTTAATATAATATTCTGTGAATATGCGATTGCTGATTTTCTTGTTTATTTTATTCCATAAGGAATTGATATTATTCTTGGGAGATGTTGTTGATTCTAAGTGTTGAATTCTAATGTATTGGTTTATTCTTTTTTTATTTTATTATTATTATGTGATAGAATTGGGTTCCGGAAAAGGAGTGCAGAGTGGGGGTATTGCTGTGCAAGAGTCAGCAACTCAGGGAAATGGTGTGCCTGGCCCTGATTTTTGGTCCTGGACTCCTCCCGTGGAGAGCGATGCTCCCACAGATGAAGGCAGTGGGTTGCAGTTAAATCCCAAGCCTTCTGTTCGTCCAACATTGCCCACTGCAGTCGTGGAGAAGGAGCGGACACCACAAATTCTCTCTATTCCATTTGAGAGTTTACTTTCTAAAAGCGAAAATAAAGATACTCTTCCACCGCTTCAGTCATTTTTAGAGGTTGAGAAAGCGGAATCTGCAACTGAACCAGAGTCACATTCCTTGTCGCTTTCCGTCGAAGAGGAACAGATACTTGGTGAATCGTCTTCGGGCTATGCCGAAGAAGCAGCACATGCCCTTAGTGAGGCCGATAAATGGTCACCTCTTGGAGTGAATGCGGATGGATCAAGATGGTGGAAAGACACTGGAATTGAGAGAAGACCAGATGGCGTGATCTGCAGATGGACAATGACCAGAGGTGTTAGTGCTGACAAAGAGATCGAGTGGCAAGAGAAGTACTGGGAGGCTTCTGATGATTTTGGCTACAAGGAACTTGGTTCTGAGAAATCTGGCCGTGACGCGAATGGAAATGTTTGGCGTGAATTTTGGAGGGAATCCATGGGTCAGGTTAGCAAAATTTGACACATTTTAATTTGCATATAAGTAGCTTTCTTATAGTGTCTCATATAGTCTGCTGAAATATGATTTCCGCTCAAACTGTGTAATTGGTGTCTAATGTAATGTACCTTGCCAATTATTGATGCGTTAGTTGTAGTTGTAGCCACAGCACTAATAGGTATTGGACAACAGATTCGTTCTTCCATTTCAGTAAAATCAGATTAATCATACAAAGTATGGTTTTCGCATGCAGGAAAATGGGCTTATGACTTTTGAGAAAACTGCGGACAAGTGGGGAAGTAATGGTAAAGGTAATGAGTGGCAGGAAAAATGGGGGGAACGCTACAATGCCGCTGGTCAATCGGAAAAATGGGCAGACAAGTGGTGCAGTATTGACCCAAACACACCACTTGAACCAGGGCACGCTCATGTATGGCATGAAAGGTAATTGCCAAGAAAATTATATTAGAATTTGAATGCTCTTTTTAAAGTATTTGGTTCTCGCTGATTAAAATGTTTAATAATCCATTGGAGTGTATGTTTGTTCATGGGGCTCCTTCGCCTGCAAATGATACTTTGCACAATTTTGGGAGCATTAAGAACTCTGAACATGATGACTCGGACTGAATTATTGTCAGCTCATTTTGTGTTTGATGCCATCAAGCAAAATATTGTAGTCGGCAATATATTTGTATGAATTCAAGAAAATGGATTTTCAAAGTCACAGTGTCAACTCTGTCTAAGCTTACGGTTTCACCAGTATTTTAGAAATATTTTTCGAACAAGATGTTCTAAGCTTTATGCAATTTGTTTTTTCCTTGAAGCTTGATTTTTTGGCATGATATAAAAGGTGAAAGAATATATTGTTTGCTTGCATTGAATTGTGTGAGTGGAGTGTTTCTGCTGTATGTGATTTGAGAATTCCATGTTGAGGTTTTGATGAAGAGAAATGGTTTTGGCAGGTGGGGTGGCAAATATGACGGGTATGGTGGGAGCATAAAGTACACTGACAAATGGGCTGAACGGTCAGTGGACGGTGGATGGGAGAAATGGGGTGACAAATGGGACGAAAACTTTGATCCAAATAGTAATGGCGTGAAGCAGGGGGAGAGCTGGTGGGAAGGCAGGCATGGAGAACGCTGGAACCGAACCTGGGGTGAGCAACACAATGGGTCTGGTTGGATTCACAAGTACGGTAAGAGCAGTTCTGGGGAACACTGGGACACACACGTTAACGAAGAAACCTGGTATGAGAAATTCCCTCATTATGGCTTCTTTCACTGCTATGAAAACTCCGTCCAGCTCAGGCAAGTTCCCAAACCATCCGAAATTCTGGAAGCTCCCAAACCATCTGAAACTCTGGAAGCTCCCAAACCATCTGAAATTCTGGAAGCTCTCAAACCATCTGAAACTCTGGAAGCTCCCAAACCATCTGAAATTCTGGAAGCTCCCAAACCATCTGAAACTCTGAAAGCTCCCAAACCATCTGAAATTCTGGAAGCTCTCAAACCATCTGAAACCCTGGAAGCTCCCAAACCATCTGAAACCCTGGAAGCTCCCAAACCATCTGAAATTCTGGAAGCTCCCAAACCATCCGAATCAGAAATACGCGAAGTTTGATTAGCCAAAACCATCTCAAAACACGCTAACTACTTGTAGGATGATTACCGTCTTTTTCCTGGTTTCCAATACAATACAGAAAGATATATACATTCATATTTCACTCGTACAATCTGTTTTCACTCCTTGAATTACACACGTTTCATAATTGTTTCGTGCAAGTTATGGCAGTAATATCTGTTTAAACATGGATACGTTAAAGAGATACATCTTGTCAAATTAAAGAGAATATTATGGATACAAATTATTAAAATAGTGTTTATTGATAATACAAAATCCGAAAATGAAATTTAAACTAAGATTGATTAAACTTATAATATTTTAAAAATTATGTAGGTTGATGTATGGTACTAAACTAGTAAATACATAAAATCAAAAAAGCTTGTAATTCAAGTGGCAAGCATCAGCTAGCGCCAGAATGGATGTGTGGTGCATATCCACCAATCTGTCTTTCTCTCGGACCGCATAATCCTTACTCCTCCAACAATTTTCTCTCCCTGCTCCAGTGCTCCTATTCCTGTCCTGTTTTCATGACATAAACCATCAACAGTTCCTTTCCACTTTGGTAACAATTCCACACGCAATGTGCTATTCATTCCACCTGTAATATTATTACCCTTTCTTCGTACACATCAGTCATGGCCTCCTTAATGCTCAGTGGAGCTCAAAATCCAAAGCTCATCACTGGCTTAGCCTCAACTGGTGTTAACTTCAAAGACAACTGCTTCTTCAAGAAGGGTGTGGTGTCTCGTAACAAGTTCAGCGTGAGAAAAAACATGACACCCAGATGCAGCATCTCAGCCTCTAGGCCTGCTTCTCAGCCTAGGTTCATCCAGCACAAGAAGGAGGCATTTTGGTTCTACAGGTTTCTGTCTATTGTGTATGATCATATAATAAATCCTGGGCACTGGACTGAAGACATGAGAGATGAGGCGCTGGAGCCTGCCGATCTCTATAGCCGTAACCTGAGGGTGGTGGATGTTGGAGGTGGAACTGGCTTCACAACTCTCGGAATAGTGAAGCATGTGGATGCCAAAAATGTTACAATTCTTGACCAGTCACCCCACCAGCTTGCCAAAGCTAAGAGGAAGGAGCCCCTCAAAGAATGCAAGATAATTGAGGGTGATGCAGAAGATCTTCCATTTCCAATTGATTATGCTGATAGATATGTTTCTGCTGGAAGGTAACAACAATATTGGCTTTGCCACTTTTTATTTACCTTTAAAATCAATGGTGGAAGCATAATTTAGAGTGAAGCGACACTTTTTTAGTGGGGGGCCATAAAATAATTTTACATATAAAACATTCTAAATGATAAATCGACATCCTGTACAATGTTAGCTAGTGTTAGATGTTTCGTGTTTATGACTTCTGAATTATTGTTACAAATCTATGGATCAAAGGACATCAAACTCATAAGAGGTAAACAGCATATTGATATCTATGAGGTAACTTATTGAATTGATTGAAATAGATGAGAAAATGAAGTACAAATTCTCCTATTTATAGATCTTATATCACCTCTATCCACATATAGGTAGCTTCATAAGAATCTAATCAGTCATATAGTCTAATAATCATGATTGTTGTTCAGTATTGAATACTGGCCAGACCCGCAGCGTGGCATTAAGGAAGCGTACAGAGTGCTGAGGATAGGGGGGAAAGCTTGTGTTATTGGTCCTGTCCACCCAACATTTTGGTTGTCTCGGTTCTTTGCAGATGTGTGGATGCTCTTCCCCAAGGAGGAAGAGTACATTGAGTGGTTTAAAAAGGCTGGTTTCAAAGATATTGAGCTCAAAAGGATTGGTCCAAAATGGTATCGTGGGGTGCGTAGGCATGGTCTCATTATGGGTTGCTCAGTCACAGGAGTGAAGCCTTTCTCTGGAGACTCTCCCCTCAACGTATGCATACTATTGCTTTTTCTTTCTTCTCCCTTTTTCACTTTAATATTCACTTTCCTCAACGTATGTTTTGATTTGGCTTTATCCAGCTTGGTCCCAAGGTAGAGGATGTAAAGAAGCCAGTAAATCCACTGGTGTTTCTTTACCGGTTCATCCTCGGTGCAATTGCATCCACTTACTTCGTACTAGTGCCAATCTACATGTGGATCAAAGACAAAATTGTTCCAAGGGGCATCCCCATTTAAGATTGGAAAAAGTAGGATGCTCCACTTTTCCATCTATACATCTCAAAACAACTGTTTCTGAAGTGTGAAGGATGACAATTCAACATCTTACTTAGGAGGAAAGAGTTGCTTCTATTTGACATGCTTCAAAACCATTAGCTTAGTTATCTGTTTTTGTTGGAGAGGATTTCATAGAAGCAGAAGAGGTGCTGATTTTAATTTGTATTCCTCATTTGGCAAAGAAATATAGAATGTGTGATGCGCTAGCCTCCTGTTCAATGAACCATGTCACGGTGACTAAAATGTTGGCTTCTTTTTTGCTTTGTTTTGTACCAAATGGCCAAGACATGGTAATTATGAATACATTGGAATATGATTGATTTAACTCATGTGTATGTTTGAGGATGATTTGTTGGAAATGTCGAGTCAACTAAAATTGTTAAAAATATAATTAAAATATAACTTATTAATTGCTGTAAAATATTTTATTTTTATTTATTCTAATAATTTTTAAATGAAATTGTCTCAAAATAATAAAAAAGCCACGGTCTTTTCCATATAGTATTTCAACTGAAAATATTTTTGTCTAGATGGATGTAAGAAGATAAGCATATATAACTCTTTTATGACCCAACAGCGTACATGTTTATATAAAAGAATATTTTAAATTGTTAGTAAAAATTCTTGGTTAGTATACTTTTATTTGGTAACGACTGTGAAAATTACACCTTATATTCTATAACTCAACATGTAATATTGTTTTTATTTAAATATGTTGTAATTTCTTTAAATTTAATTATGAGCATTTTGAAAGTATACATGTGTTAAAATAACTCAATAATTTTATAATTTCTAACCAATTAGAAACAGGTCGGAAAAACCGACATGACTAAAAATATTCATACTAATAAAAGTATAATTGGTCTATACATCTTCTATTACCAACAAAAGTTAAAGGCTAGATGATTCCCATTCTTTTATATGCTCCATCATTTTACAAATTGTTGCTTGACCAAGAAAAGTTATAATATTTATTAATTACCTCTCAACTTAGATTGATTGTCCGGAATAATCTTCTAGATTTCAAAAAGGTGTTAGCCTTGTTTGAATTGGAAAGTACAGCCATTCCATAATTGTAAGTTAATTTGGTTTTCTATTTCTTGATATCATGAAACAATTATTGGCAACTTTCCACTTTCTACTGTGTTCAATTCTTACTGTTACAAAAACAATTTTATTAATATTCTACATCAATAGCTAATTAGAATTGTTATCTTTTACCTACAATTAATATTTTCCAAAGTATTAGCAATAAATAAAAGTTTGTTAATTAAACGAAGTAAAAGACTAAAATAAGTAACAAAGTTACATACTCACAGAAATACTACATGGACTTACTTTATTTAAAAAAAAATTATAGTAACTAAAAGTATATTTAACTTAGTTATTATTATAATCCAAACGGAAGTTTTGACCCTTCCAATGAAAGTACATTACATGCCATTTTTTTACCCTTTGGAAATTAATTAGAAGAATAGTATGCGTGTTTTTCTAATTCTCAAACCGCGTTGAAAGCGATCAATTCGTTCAACGACACGCCTAGCATTGATGAAAGCTCTTCGTCACATAAAATTCATAACTATGACATTCAATCTTTAGAAAAATATTTAGTTTGTTTTCTTTGTAAAACCATTTTCTATTATGATTTTATATCAATTTTAATATTTATTTAATGAGTTTATTTTATTTTCTTTATTAATTACCCCTAGATACTAATCCCCACAGTTGCTAATCTCTCTTAGCCTTTGAATGGATGTCAAAACATTGTGTTCCCTAAACATCAAACCCTTCCAGCTGTCCAAATTTCATCCCCAATATAATATATCCCCAATACAATAAACAAATATGAAACCCATTAAATCTACACTCACCCATCTATTTTCTATAGGAATAAATACACAAAATCCTATATAGATCTCAATAATTTTTTTTTTAAATTTCTTTAATTATTCATTTTCTTATATAGAAATTATTGTGACATTATATTATGAATATTGAAGTAATGATCTTTTAAATTGAATTTAGTCACTTGGATAAAGATGAAAGAAGAAGGGTTAGAATATGATGATTCTTTTTTCCTTAACAAAATCACAAATAGACAACACCACAGTCATCAACGTGGTTTGACTAGCATACTTTTTTTTTTTGAAAAGGAAAAGTTGTAATTCAAAAAGAAATATTGTGATTAAGGCTTTCCACACTTAAACTAGCCTCTACAAATACCCCAGTTAAGGTTCAGCTACCTATATACACCACACATCAATCAATTCCTCTCTCTCTCTCTCTCTTGCATTTGATTTGAAGCAGAAACACACACCATGGCAGATGTTCTGAGTGAAGAACAGATTGGTGAGATCAAAGAAGCCTTTGGCTTGTTTGACAAAGATGGGGATGGTGAGTTCCTCCTTAATTTATCTATTATTTTCACCAAATGCTTTTTCTCTTTTTCACTTTTAATTCAAAATCCCTTCCTTTCATCACTCATCACATCACAAACAACACCTTCACATATATGTTGCATAACATTTTCTCATATTACACCTCCTACTTCATATATTTCTTTTCTCTTTACCTCAAACTCTTTTATGGTCTCAAAGATATTACACTAACCCTTTATACATTACAAAATAGATAAACCAGTTTAATTTGCTTCATTTTTCATTTCTATCAGAAACATATGCAAAAAAACACCACTGTTCATTTCAGAAATATAGCAGTAGTAAGTTATATTTGTTATGTTATATCTAGTAATAATGGTTATGTGTATGTATGTTGAATTAACAGGGTGCATCACTGTGGAAGAATTGGCCACTGTTATCCGATCACTGGATCAGAACCCCACAAATGAAGAGCTCCAAGATATGATAAACGAGGTTGATGCAGACGGCAATGGAACCATAGAATTTGTTGAGTTTTTGAACTTGATGGCCAAGAAAATGAAAGCAAGTATATTATTGTACTCTTATTTGCTATATATAGTTCGAAAGCATGATATTACATTTTTTGCAAAGATTATAACAATATCCATCTCATTTTTCTCATTCAGGAAACTGATGCAGAGGAAGATCTCAAAGAGGCTTTCAAGGTGTTTGACAAAGATCAAAATGGTTACATTTCAGCAAGTGAGGTATATATTATATTTATATATGAACTTTTGATTCTTTCTATTCACTTTTTATTGCAATTTTCTTTCTTTGACGGCAATGACAAATCAAAGCATTCTAAGGGTTTCTTCAAACTTGAACAAAAAGAAAGTAGGGTCAAGATGTTGCTACGTGCAAACTAGATTCCAACTCATGAATCTCTTCTCTTTTGTATTTATGTTCAATATTTTTCTATAAATGTGCGTTTACTTTTCTGGCTACGTAGCAGAAGCTGCATATGCAGCTTTTCTTTTCTTATAAAATTTCCACGTCAACTTTCAACCCATCTTAGTCAACTTTCTTCCTTCAATTATTGATATTCATGCGGTGTCACTTTTTTTTTAATATTTTGAATTCATATATGCATATATGAAAAAAGAGTTAATGAAATTTATCAATAACTTCGAATTAAAAGAATAAAAAATCAATAATCTTAGAATGCAAATGATATAAATAAAGGTATCTATGCATAATTTTAATATTATTATTAAAAATGGAAAGAAAGGGCATGACAATGAAAAAGGTTAATTAACTTCGCATGCACATTCAGACAATGCTTTTGTACCTTTTTGAAAAAGGATTAGCAGTTTGTTTTTTGAAAAAAAAAAAGAGCCTTAGGTTTGACATTTGCAAGAGAATCTTGCTTTTCAGTTTTCACTCTCTTAATTTATTAGTATTAACTAATGACCATAAATGCTTAAAAACAAATGCCTATATATTAAAAATCCAAAAGGATAGTTAACTGGGTTCTTCTTAGTGAATTTTTTTTTTTCTTTTAAAGGCTTATAAATAAAAATTATAATTGGAAGAAATTTCTACTGAAATCATTAGTCAAATCTTCAGATGTTAATAAAATGGGTAAATTTTGTCCCAATAATATGATTATGAAAAAAAATAAATTAAAATCCTTTCTTTGTTATGCAGTTGAGACACGTTATGATCAATCTTGGTGAGAAATTAACTGATGAGGAGGTGGAGCAGATGATTAAAGAAGCAGATTTGGATGGTGATGGTCAAGTTAACTATGAAGAATTTGTGAAGATGATGATGGCAATTGGATGAAACTTTCAAACAACATCTTTATTATTGGAATTCATTTGGGTCCAAAGTCTCTTCTCCACCAACAAATTAATATGTCTTCTTATTAATGTTTGTTGTACTAATGTAGCACATACATATATGCATGATGTGAATGACCAATGTATTAGGGTCACATCTCATATATACCATTTCATTTGTTCAAAACTCCGACCCATACTTTTTTTTTTTTTTTTTTTTTACTTTTTAAAATTAATTGGTTTTATTTTTTTTAAGAATTATTTTTTATTTTTCTTTTCTTTTTTTTTTTATTTTTGTTTCA
>Ga0099825_1005885_pt1 | contig 15589 bp, 5 predicted proteins | sample SiratroredBW_FD_76838 | JGI IMG/M metagenome (GOLD analysis project Ga0099825, IMG submission 76838) | Root nodule microbial communities of legume samples collected from California, USA - Siratro red BW | ecosystem: Host-associated > Plants > Roots > Nodule | place: USA: California | collected...
ATTTTTTTTTATATAAATTTATTTTTTATATATATACATATATAAATTTAAGATATATATATTATTTATATATATATATATATATATATATATATATATATATATATATATATATATATATTAGGAAAATAGTTAGAGTGTTTTAGGAATTCTGACCTTTAGTGAATAGTAAATCTCTTTTATACAATAAAAATGATTACTGATTTTTTTTTAAAGTATGGCATTATAAACTAATAAGTTTTTTACATATTAAAAGAATTTTAACAAATATTTTAGAGATTTTGATCACATGAATTAATAATTAATAAGTTCTTTACCTATGAATACAAGAGTCAACAAGTGTTATAAAAATTATGATACTAAGGATTATCAAGTTTCATACACACAAGAAAAATACTAATAATTACTTTAGGGATTCTGATCTTAAGAACTAACAAGTTTCTTACATATGAGAAAAGAATGGTTAACATATGATCCGAGTGACCTAATAAGTTATCTGAACACAAAAAAATGACATATATGTACTTGAGAAATTCAAAACCCGAAAACTAACAAGTATGCTACACATGTAGAAATGGATTGGAAGTCACGAGAATTCTTATTTCAATACCAAAAGAACCGCACGAAAATGCTTAGTATAAGAATGATAAGTCCTAAAAAATCTAGTCCCCATATGAGATGAAAGAGTTTTAATACATAAACTTAATTTTCGATAAACTCAATTTTCGATTAAAAGTGTTGTATGATGACCATTCGAAATTTCAAAACTTAAATAAAGCAATACATATAATTTGTTGTAACAACCACAAGAAGAAATACACAAATTATGACTAAACTAAGGAGAATATGCAAATGTGTAATTACAGGTACAATTTTGATCTATCTCGAAGAAATCTTATAACTCTAAATTGAGAGGTTGTATTTTAATACGTAGGATTTTAATCTATCATGAAGAAGTCTTATCACTTGAGATTGAGCAAGTATGATTTCGAACTGTCGTAAATAAGTCTTATCACTCAAGACAGAAAGAGGTTGTATAGTGATAAATAAGATTCTGATTTATCTTGAAGATGTCGTATCGATTAATATTAATGGAGTCTATGTAGTGATAAGTAAGATTCATACCTACCTTAAAGAAGTCTTATTATCAAATATCGAAATATTTTGTAATACTATATACGATTTTGATACGAGAAATCTTATCCTTTATTATTAAGGGATTATGTAATGATAAATAAAATTCAGATGTATTCTTTAATTGTTGAAGACTAATTATAAATAAAAAATATGATATTAATAAATAAATTAAAATATATTTGTCTAGTATAAACATAGAAATCTTTTATTATAATCAAAATAAAATAAATACATAATCTATCAAAAATCTAAAATGCAATCTAATAAATAATCATCAAAATAAAAAATATTCAATAAAACAAGACAAAAGTTAAGGATATAAACCTTTAATCTTAAGAAAAATGTCATAAAAAAAAAAATACTTGATTGTAAATAGGAAATACAGGGAATACTCGGACTAAAGGAATGTGAGTATCTCTTTGGCTATTGGCCAGAAGAGTACTCTTGTGCGATTTTATCAGCCTTTTGTAGAAAAGAAACAAACACATGCAGGAGCTGCACACATGTTAATTTATTGCCTGTGTTTATGTCTCGTAATATAAATCAGAATCACTTTCCGAATGTTAATGCGTTGATGGAAACACACGAAACAAATATCAAAGCGTGACGGGTGTGACTCTGATGTACGGTGGCACGAAGCTTCGCGCTAATGAGTTGGACACGAACAAACCAAGTGGTATCGTTTTTTTGCTTGCTTTCTTTTTGGTCAACAAGGAATGGCTTGAAGGACTCTTTCTTTTTTCTGGTATTTTGTTTTTGGAATGTCAAGGTTGGATATGACTGTGAGTAAAACTTTCCAACACACAAATGGGCCCAATCGAAGCCCAAATTCAACGAATTTTAGGCCGACTTGGCCATCCCAAAAAATTTGACAAGGACAGAGAAAATAAAAAAGTGGGCATGCAACTGATTTGGGAGGGACGTTGCTATTCGTGGCACATATGGCAATGACTCGAAAAACAACTAAGCCGACCAACACAGTGACTCAAACAAAAATTATGCGAAAAATATGGTAAGCCCCACAATATCCACTTTCTGTTTCTGCACGCTTCTTTCTCTTCTTCCTGACTCATAATATCACTTCTCACCTTTTTCTTTTCTTTAGAGAGTGATCTAACAAAGATGACCAATTAGGCTTCACCTCTTCTCACCATCCCAAATTCCTCTAATCATTTATGCCTCACATTTTTTAGCAATCTCAAAATCTGTTTCTTGGAACTGTTATTGCTGTTTATTAAAAAAAAATAACACGTTATAGTTTTACTCAGAAAATGACGTTGAAAATTACATTTTGCTCTTACTCACCATTCTCTCACTAAATGAGTACAGTACATACCAGTTTGTATGCTTATAAAATCCCAGTTTCTTCTGTATGAAAATAAAAATGTGTTTGGTTTATTAGATTTTTTTGAATTATGATTCGTGAAAATTCAGAACTGAAATAATTATGATTAATAGAAATCACTAAAATTCTTTAGTTGATCATAAATATTTCTAGAAATATTGTTCTGTTTCATAGATTAGATTGCGTTGATATTTTCGCTGTACACTTTAATTTTATCACATTGAATAATTTAATGAGAATTGTGTGACGTTTTATTACAGTAAAACTTTCTTTAAACTTGAAAAGCTATATTTCCATCTTCCACTAGGAAAAATTCTGTGAAAAATATATTTAAAATTATTTTTAAAATAATATTGTCTCTATATGAACTTTTTGCTAACGAAATAAAACCAAACATATTCAAATTTAGATCGTAAAAGAATCAAAATTTTCCTAACGACAAACACTATTGAATTTTACACATAATAGATAAACATAAAATGTCGAATATAATAGATTAAATTATTCGAATTCATACTTCTTCCTTTAATAAATCATATTGGGAGGTGAATATTTTCAACAAAATGTTGTTATTGAAACAATTAAAGGGAAATATCATAACAAAAAGAGTTAAATATAAATAATTAATGTAATGAACCTATAAGATGGATTGTTTTGACACTGTTGCAGCTTAACCTTTAATAGAAATATTTTTACTTATACTTTACTTACTTTGTAAACCGGGCTAAATTAATATCATAGTTTTATAATAACTTTTATTGTTAGATATGTGAACTCCAACTTAATATTCTGTTTTACAGGAAAAGATAACGAGACACGTGTTTGACAACAATTTCACAAAATATTTGTAAGAAAAATTCCACCGAAAATTTTTGTGGTTGCATAAACTAAATTAGCTTTACTACTATTTAGGATAACTCATAATTAATTCATAATATAATTTTTTAGTTAAACATGTATGTGTATACCTATTTCTAGTTATGTTAAAAAGAACTATACATTTTTATTTACTTTTGAAATGTATAATGAGTATGTTTGGAAAAGTTTAAGTTAAAATTAATTTTAAAAAGTTATTTAAATTTGCTATTTTTAAATATGACTAACTTAATTAATTTTAACCTTTCTTAAAGATTCTAAAATAAAATTTTCCAAACAGACTGTGTGTATCAAAGTTATCAACAATTGTGCGAGCTCTCATCGTGTTATAAAAAATGACAATCACTCACGTGAAGAACACGTGTGAGCTTTTACTTCCTGCACTCCCATTTTTTAACCGGCACCTCCATAATTTTACAAAATTACTATTTTATTATTTTCTAAAGTGATTTTTGGATTATCCGTTTCAGAGATTTTTTTTTGGAACACGCTTCTTAGAGTTCATGAAGTGCATCTCAGAATATAATAAAATTTTTGGATCAAGATTTCTAGATTTCTAAAATGTATGAAATATATTCTAAAATAAGTTTTATAAAAGATAATTTCTGGAACAAACTTTTAAAAGTGTATATAACATTTTTTAGAATAAATTTTCTAAAATAAGTTTTTTATAATAAACTTTTTGAAACATTATGTGTTATGGAAAGAGTTTTATATAATGAGATTTTTTTTCCGCTCTTCTTCTTCTTCTAATTGTAACATTTTTTGTTTTCTTTTCAACGGTAACGGTGCAGAAGTGACGGCAGTGACAGTGGCAGAGGTAATGAAATGCAGTGAAAGAGAAGCGGATGAGAAAAAATTAGATCATTTCACCCAATTATAGAGGGTGCAGTAAAAAATGAGGGGTACAAGAAGTAAAATCCGAATGTGTGTTGAAACATTAGCGTATTTCATCTACCACACAGAGCCCAAACCCAGCTAATGCGTACACTGGGTGGATGACGCATTCGGGCTTTATTCTTGAACATTCATGAAGTTAAGAATTCATGGAACTTTCCACATTAATCATATGGCTATTTCTTTTACCAACTTCACAGTTTCTTCTCAAACCTATAATTTATATAGTGAAAATATTTTAAAATATATAATACAATTTTTTATTTTTAAATTATATAATTCAAAATTCAAAAATATATTCCAGATTGTTTAATCTAAAAATATATTATAAATTATATATTTTGAAATGTTAAATCTAAAAATATATTTAAAATTATATAATTCAAAAGTATATATAATCTATAATATATTTCTGGATTGCATAACTATTCTTTTCTTTATTGTATTTGAAACATACCATTAGCATATTCGATTCAGCTTATTTTTGCTAGCTCACTAAGACAGTTTTTGCAAAATTAGCAATTGTTTCTAAAAACAACCAATTTTAACAGAACATGTAATCAATCTAATTCAAATATGGTACTGTTTCGTTGTTGCAGAGAAAAGGGAAGTGGTGATCATGCTCCTATTTTTTATGAGCAGAGCACGCGACTCTACATGATGAAATCCAAAATAAATTTGGGTGCATGGTTAAGTCAAGTGAATAAGTAATATTAGATAAATAAAAATAAAATTGATATAATGATTGAGTTTGAGCAGTGAAAATCTAAGAGTAAAGTTTTAGTATTTATAAATTTGTAGGTATATATTTTAAATTTTATTATTGATATGGTATTTTTTATTAAAATTTAATAATGAACCATATAACTGTGCAAGTGCTATGATGTTGAGGTTTGGAACGGTAGTGTAGGTTGACGCAACATTTTATTTACTGTGCAATGTCTTGTCAACACTATTTTTTACTACAGACTCCTGTACAATATAACGGCGCAGTACATTAGATGTGTTTTTTTGCTGAGCAAGCCGTATATAATGGTGCTATCCATGATATCAGGGTCCTGCATGATTTTCTGCCTTTATTCTTTTTCTTTTTGGGATTTGGTCTCCTTCGTTTCACTGTTTCAGAGTTTTGATCTTTTTCATTGAACGTTCTCTTTTATCATTTTTTTACTGTGTTCCCCACTTTGGACTGGACCTTATTATCATATTATGTCATATCAGACCTCAACTTAATCATGCATCAGATTGCCATTGACTCATGTACCTTGTCCTTCACCATTTATAATCATGTACGAACAAACTGTTATATGCCAAGCTTTTACTTCAACCACCAGTTTATATATATATATATATATATATATATATATATAGAGAGAGAGAGAGAGAGAGAGAGAGAGAGAGATGTGTGTGTTGAATTGAATTGCTCTATATCACGATTCAAATCTAAAATTAATTCTCTTTTCAATTTCTTTCTCATGGATTTGTGCTTTGCTTTTAGCAGTGGCAGAAGCACGATGTGGTTTGAGGCATCTTTAATATTTGAGAAGGCCATACTCGGATCTGACTGAAATTAATTTCCTCCCAGACAGTTTGATCAGTGATAGATTTGCTTCAAATTCGTAGATTTTTGAAACCACTGTTACTGTACAATATATCCGTATATTTTTCTACTGTTCTTGCGTAAATGGTAAGACATTTTATCATTGGTGAATTTTATGTCATGTTGTGAGAGTGAGAGCTACTAAATATAAACGAATTGTCACGGACATCATCAGTGACACACTTACACGAAACAAGTTTTTGAGAATTCACATGAAAAACAACAAGGGCACATGTTACGGTGTCTGTTAGTCACAAGAGTTGAGGTTAGTAACATGATATGTGTTGATGTGCTCGAGAATGATGATATATTGTTAACCGAGCACGAGGTGCATTGGGCCTGAATGATGTGATATGAATTAAACTTGGTTTGCGGTGCGTTTGGAAGTATGTGGCGCAACTCATTGGGTGTAATAGATAATTCATGTAGTTTGAATGGTAGGCATTTTCTTTTGAGTCATATCCTGTTACTATCAGAAATGTACATCCCTCAAAGAAACTGAAAACTTTCGGTCTTGGAGTTAGTCTTTGGATTCCCATTGTGATAAACTGGAGGGCCACTTGTGGGGTTGGTGACCTTGGGGGAAAAAATCATAATGGGAGCTCCATGCTGCATTCAAACAGTACAATTGGACCCACTGTATTGGCCAGCAATTGTTCAAAGATAAGCAAGAATCAATTGGTAGTGTTGCTTTCTTTCTGCTGAATGGTGTCTCGTTACTGTAGGTAATGGCAATCAATGCTCTGGCTGCTCTGGTCTCTATCACCAATCCATCAAGCCTAGAAGCTGGTGATCTGAGTTCACACTTTCAATAGACTTTTTATTTTATTTTATTTTATTTCTGTGCCTCTCAAAGCCTGGAAAATCGTGTCTTACTATAACCAAACCAAACAAAAGTTGTCTGAAATAATCGGAATTGGTAGAAAATAGATTGATCAGAACAGGAATTTGGGAGCTAAAATTTATGGTCCCTTTGCAAAGTTAGAAAGCAGGAACAACGAAAATCCTATTACTGATATATGCTGTTACAAAAGTGAACCTAAAAAGGCCAAGATACCCATCATTTTCCAGCAGTTGCTAGCTGCCATAGCAGCGCAGTAACCGTGAAAAAAATTCAGCAATCAACAACACAAAGCAATAATACATTTCTGTTGAGAGTTTTCAATTCAGCCCTATTCATTCTCCTGGAGTTCTTATTCATTAGCACATACAATACAACAGATCGTAGCTGCTCATGATTGATTCGAATAGAAAGACTGATAACAACAATTACATTCAAAAGGGGACCATAACATGCATACACATAACATTAAAATATATATGGGATTTGATTGAAATCATCCACCGTTTCATGGCGGCTCAATAATTGAGAGGACGAACTGTGGCAGAAGATATCATTGAAATCATTGGAGGAAGTGCAAAAGTCAGGGAATGGAGGGAGGCTAACATGGGCATGCAAGATATCAGGAGAAGGAAGAACAGTAGCAGCAGCGTGACAACGTGCAAGACGATCCTTAGCAATGGCCAGATCATGTTGAAGCTCCATCATCTTCCTCTGCAAGAGAGCTATGGCACCAATGCATCCATAAACGGGGTCTCTCAGCCTTGCCTCAGCCTCATATGCCAGAGAATTCACCGTGTCCTCCCTCTGCTCTTCTGACACTTCGATCAAGATCTTGCTCACATTGCTCGCTCCAAATACCTTGTGCACTTTTGCAAACTTCTTACACTCATCAGACCTAAAGTAAGGAGCAAAAATACAATTGGGTACGCATCTTCTCTTCAGTAACTTGCAAGCTGCACATGAAGAGCTTGAACGGGGCTCATAACCCTTCATGCTTCTCACTTCTTTTCCTCTGTTACTCTATAGTCTATCCTCTATCCTTTGCGCTCATAAATATGTGGTCCTTTATGTGCCTATTTCTATTTCCACTCTGCCAATTTTAATATTTTAAATTAACATACTCATAATTTTGTGTAAAAAATTGTGTATATACAGCATTAATATCTCTTTCCCAAAGGTCTATTTTATGAGCAATTACGTGTCATCGCCTATTAGCTCAGCTGGATTCATCACCGTGCCAGTAACAAGAAGGTAGTAGCAGGTTTGGGACCTGCATGGGCCACTGCTGTCTTGCATTTCATTTTCCATTTGCCTTTTCGCAAAAAAAAAATAAAATTCATTGGCAATTTTGGTTTTTCTAGGCAGTATTCATATTGAATTTCTTATTTATATATGATTCATTCAAACTGGGAGAGCAAAAGTAGGTCCAAATAATTGATTCATTCAGACAATGGGTGCGATGTGTTGGTAGTTTTCAAGTCAGACATGATAGTTCATGAATAAAGATGGAATATTTTGACTGATTGGAGGAAAGAAATAATCTGTTGGATCAATTTTTGAAATTATGCTTTTGCAGAGAGAGGTAAACCAAGAAGGAAATTGATGGGATCAAAATGAGTACTTTGAAATGTAGTAGTTTGGCAGTATAGCATGGGTGGAGCCAAAAATCATTAAATCAAGTAGTTTTGTGTATTGTTTTGTGCCCTCTATCATAACATGTTTAGTTTTTTCAGTTGTGATTTCTTTCCATTTTCTAGTTCATTTCTAACTCATGAACTGAAAATTTAAGGTGAAACATATGGAAACAAAATCACTGATTGCCAAATTTAACCACATGAAAACATGTATGAGCCAGGTAAAGCACCTAAGATGACTCACCCTTTTTGATTTATCTGTTCCCTGATGTTGATTATTTTTGTTTCCTTAACTCTGTGGAACTTCTTTTTCTTTTTTAAGTGTCAATTCAACTCATTACCTGGGAGTACTTTGGTTTGTTAAACCCTTTTTCTATTTTTGTTGTTAAAGATAAACGTTTCAAATCACCCGTTATAATCCATTTCAGTACTCCAACTTACGTGTTCCCTGAAAAATCAAAAAGTTGTTTAGGTTGTCTTATTCAATAATAATCAATTATTTATGCTATAAAAGTTACATGCATAAACTTTCCAAGTATACACAAATGAAGTGGTAGCCTTATCCCCCTCCAGAAAAAGTGAGGTTTATATGAGATGTGAGTAAAAAAGTAATGTTACCAATATTAAATATCAATAAACCTGTATCATGAACATTAAATATAGAAAGATTCACCATAAAACTTTCCATCTATCTATCATTTTAGGCTTTGGAAGAACTATGTTTAGCATGATTGGTAAGTGCAGACAATTTTCATTTTTTTGCAAACCAGACTATGGAACAAGACTTAAATAGGTTTATGCTGAAAAGTGGAAATTAAAATATTCTTTTAATATACATATAATGATGATGCACCAAAAATTGACATTTTATCTTTTGTCGGTAACCTTTCACCAAAATATTTGCTTGAAATGTAAAGAATGGAAACAGTAATGAGTAAAGTATTGAGCACTAGGTGAAGAGGACCTGATACTTTTTTAAGAATAATAAACATAACATAATGCAAACCACCGTTGGTTGGAATTGTCGACACGTGTGATTGAAGAATTATATGAATAATATGCAAAAGTGACAGTACAACATTTGAAATTTAGAGTGAATCATAGTTGTTTTTACTGAGAAGAAATGCCATATTCTGGGTGAAAACTGAGAGGGTTAAAAAAAAAAAAATCAATGGATTTTTAATCTTACCAGACACGCATGTAACCCGTGGTTGGATGCAGAAAAAAACAAACTTTATAATTTTATTTTTACAAAAAATTTTCCATACATCTGTTATTAAACATAACTCCATCATTTTATGTTTTTTTTTTTCTTTTTTCTCTGGGGCCGCGGGAGAAAAGAAGAGAATGAAAATAATTTTATTTGGATAGAGAATGGTCATTATAAAAGGGGGAACAAATGAGTAAATGTCACTTCAAACACATGGTGGAAGATCGAAAAGGGTGTGGAAGAAGATAATTCAGAATCCAACTCCACAGTGGAAATAGACCCATTCCTTTAATTCTTCTGATTCTTTCTTTTTATTTAATTTTCCCATTAAACCAAACAGTTGGGGAAATGCCGAAAGGAAAGGAGGGAATAGTGACAAGGACAGCCAACCTTATTCTTTGTTTGGTTTACTCAATAAGTAAAAGAAAAAAATTAATAAAAGAAAAAAAATGTAACATGTTCTTTTTATTTTTAAGAAAAAATAAGAATTACTTTTTCTTTTTGTATAATATTACTTGAACATCATGAGTTAAATAATAAAATATAAAAATGAGCTATACTATTAATAAAATAAGAATTTTTCTTTTTAATTACTCTTTTAGTATACACAAATTTTGATTATTTTATTTTTAGTAACTTTCCTTTCAAATTTAAATAACTACTTACAATAAAAAAATATATAAAAAAAATTCAATAAAATTATAATAAATATCCGTTATAATTATCTCTTATGATTTTTTATTTTGATAATTATAAAAATAATAAATTTTTATTTTTTGTTATCAAGTAAATACACATCCACATGTGTGTTTCCACTAATGTATAGAAAATGAATAAGTAATGCATCGAGAAGAACAAAATTAGTTAAAATATTTAACTTTGCTTGATGATACAAGGGCTTAAATTTTATTCTAGAAATACTCATAATTTGTACTATATCTATTTGCATAAAAAAAATAACCGCTTCGCAACTAATAATCTCCACAATAAACAAGGGTAAAAAAGTATTCGTCATCAAGATATAAAAAAAAAGTCTACTTTTAATAATTTGGAAAAAAAAAAGTACCTATTGAAGGTAGTAAATTTTCACGTGATCCAATTCTACTTAACGTAATTTTTACAAATATAAATAAAACATTTATATTTAATTCGAAAATCTGTACTATTAAGTACATAGTCAATTGGTACGAGAATATTCTAATTAATAATTTTTGAATTTGAATAAAAAAAACTTGTGCTCTATAATGAAAGCTTGAAATGCTGGGATTGGGGAGAGACTAGAATAGGAAGATGAAATAAATGCTTTGGAAATTAAAAGCTTTAATAAAGTTTTATGCCTGGGATTAACCAAATGGGCTTTAAGACACTGATCCAAAGATGCCATGATAGTTCATAAAAGCTTGCTTGAATTCGTTAGTTCTTTCGAACACAAGTCAAGTCCTTCATAAGTGTGGAAAAAATCCAAAGAAATCTTTTTAGATTGTGTAATATAAAAATCTATTCTAAATTATATAATCAGACATTAAAGAATACAATTTTGGAATGCTTAATGTGAAAATACATTTCATATTGTATAATTCATGATTTTGAATTGCTTAATGTGAACATATATTTGAAATTTTATAATATATAATTCATATTAATTAAAAATGTATTTTAAATTGTGTGATTTAAAAATCTGAAATACGATTTTTAATCTGAAAATGCATTAATTGTATAATCTAAAAATATAAAATACATTTCTAAATGTAGAAATTTAAAATTTAGAAAAGCTCTTCACACCCCTCTTTTCTAGAAAAGTTTTTTCAAAAGCCAATTTCCTATTACCAAATCTTTTTCCATAACTCATATTTCCACCCCTAACCCTCTTTCGGATTTCATTTTCCGGAACGAAAATCTTTCCCACCACATAACATTCTCTCTACACCCCTACATCAACCATTAAACCATCCAAAAACACACCTATTTATCTCAAAAGGCTGTCAAAGAATCTTTTCTTCCACTACCAACGTCCGCCACTGTCGTTGTCACCGGAAAACGCAAAGGGCAGCGACTTCAAGTTATGGTTTTCTGACAAGGGTATTTGTGATATAACATAATACTGATGGGGTGCAGGAAGCAATTGTGGAGTGCAGGAAGCAATTGCCTACTTGAATGTGGGAGACCCTCTGAATGTGTGATCCAGTGCCATTAAAACAAGGTTCAAGTTTAAGATCCTATGACACGGGCTTTTGTTTAAACTATCAACACTCATAAATCGGGCCAATATCAAGCCCAAAGAAACAACATAAGACCAACCCGATATAAGGATTTTGTTTGATTAGACTTAAAAACACCAATTCAAAGTTTAATAGTAGGATCGTACGAGGTGGAATTATGATGGAATTAATAATAATATTGGAGAAATATAATATTGTAATGTAGTAGTTATAAAAACTAAAAGTATCATATCTTATACTTAAGTATACACTCTTAAAACAAATTAAAGTACGTGTAAAAAATTAAATAAAATATATCATGGTTTTAACTTTTAGCTGGTTCAGTGATTCCAACAGTTATTTAAAAATAAAAGGTAAAAAATGTGGCACATGCAAGGAGTTTCAGAATGCTATTAGTTCACAATTTTAATATGTGAAAAAAATGAGACGGAGGACAAAAGTCCTTATAACATAATTAGTAGGGAAGTTGTTATGGTAGAGTTGATTCTTAATATCAAATACTATCAATGAACAAGGGGACTCAGACTTATTCCTAAAAATTCCTCTTCTTTCAATGGAGAATATTCCCTTCTCCAATTGGGAAATTACTATTATTGGCATACGAATATTGGTGCTTAATTAAAATGTAATATACCAATCATTAATGGGAGAATAAATTTTCAATATGCAATAGAAATCATAGTGAACATCACATATAAGTTATGATAGACTACTATTAGGAGTTGGATTCTTATTCATATTCATTTTCAGAGGGAAACAGAAGTGAGAAGAGAGAACTTGAATGACAGTGTTTCTCCAAAGAAAAGGTGCATGTGAACTTGGGTTAATTCAACAGCTTTTCTTCACAACTCCATTTCCAGCTATACTTTTTGAACTTTTGTGGTCTACCTCACAGTCAGAGCTGTTTAGGGATTAAACAATTCAACATGTTTTATTTTTCACAAACCAATCTCTCTTCTCTTTTTCACTTTAGATTCCACTTTCACCTTTGACAGAATTTGCACATTGACTTGTATTAGTAGCACAAATAAAATGGACTCTTATGTTTCAAAATAACAGTTTCTCTAGAAAACTTTAAAAGGGAAGGGGCAAAAAAGAAGAAAAAATTTGTGCTGAAATCTGAAAAAGAAAAAGGGAATTTAACGGAAAAATAAAGTAAATTCTGGAAAAAGTGTGACAAACAGAAAGCTGTTTAAGTCTATTAACTTGATTAGCTACTTTCTCTTTTAAGACGTTGGTAAGGTTTTGGTAAACATTCACTTTTTTTTTTTTTTTTCTGGTAAGTTGAGGTAAAAAAAAAAATCAAGAATAAATTACACGTACCACTCTTGAGGTTTTAATAAATTAAACAGGGACCTCTTCCATCTTTTAATATTACAGAAAATTTCTTTATGTTAACACCGTTACAGTAAGTTTAAAAAAATTGAAATACAGATATCATTTAGCTCTTTCAATATTCCATTTCTATGTTTTTATTTGCTAGATCTCTATTTGAATTTCAAAACTCATTTGGTAGGTGTGGATTTAAGGTTATGAAGAAGAGACAAAATTGTAGCTTAAAGCCATCATTTTGAATCCAACTCTCCTATGATGGTTTTGGGATTTTACTTGTAAGAATATGCAAATACAATAAAAAATTCAAAAGTTAGGTTTTGAAACACAGAAAGTTAATTTGATTTTTGCGACATTAAGGGTGAATTAAAAGGCTAAGGTTTGAACCATGTAAAAGAGAAAGAAGCTTGAAGATCGGAAGAAACATATAATGTTTCATGGGTTTGCGATTTGTATGTATATCAAGAATTCATTTTTTGTATTATCTAGTGTTGTGAGACCATATACATCTATAATTCGTTTGGACATAAACTACCTTAATCCTAAAATGCATGTTTAGTGAAGAGCTTACCTTATTTTTTGAAAAATTTCTAATGTTGTCATTATAATTGATGAGTCACTGGTTCTCCTGGGGTATGTGGATATTTTGGTACAATGCAATGAAATTCCTAGAAATCCAACTTAGCCCTGGAAACCAGAGGAGAAGGCAAATGCTTTAGGTGGAGAAAAATATGATTCATGATTTTTTTTAGAATATTTAATACATATGACACAATCATGGAGTTTGCAGAAGAGGAAAGACTAGCTGCTTGTTTTTCTTTTGCTCTTTAGTTCTTCAAGAATGGAAGTGGTCAAATTCTACTAGCATAAAAGGATGATGATGTTTTAGAAATGTTTGGTGACAAGAAAGATAGTGTTGCATTTATATGTATGTGAGTAGAATTCAAAGTAATGTTTGGATGCAATTTTTAGAACAATCTCTTAGTATGCTCCTGTGGTGAAGATGATGCTATGGTGATGGGTGAAGACGTTGACAAGGGTAGAGATGTTAGTGAAAGTTTTGGAAAGGTTATCGACGAGGGTGCAAAAGAAGATGTTAACGAGGTTGTAGTTGATTAGAATGTGTTTTTTTGAAGAAGTCATTGTTGATCATATTAATGTAGGTGTGAGTGATTATATAAATTAAATTATGATGATTAGAATGTCTTTGGATTCAAAGATGAATTTGAGATAGTTAAAAAGAATAGATTTGAGCTAAAAATATATGTTTGGATCAAGGGAAAGATAATGAAAGATAATGAAAAATAATATAATTGATAAAATAATTTTTTAATAAAAAAATAAAATTAAAGTTAAAAATAAATTATTATTTTAATATTATTTTTTATTTTATAAATTTATTTTAATTTCATTATTATTTTATAATTTTTTATTTTTATTGTTGTAATTATTATTTATATTTTATTCTTATTTTTATTTTTTAACATTAATATTTTTTTATAAATTTATTATTAATATTTTTTAACTTTATTAATATTCTATAATTTTATTATATTTATTCATTTAACATTAAAAATATATTAATAAAATATTAAATTTACTTTTATTTTATTCATTATTTTAAAATTCTTATTTTATTATAAATTAATTATTATATATTTTTAATTATTTATTATTTTAGAAAAAAAAATTTATTAAGTTTTTTCAATTATAATTAAATTGACTTTTTATTTGCTAGAAAACAAGTTATCTTCAATCTTAACTTTGAAACGAGAAAAGTTTAAGAACCAAAATTTTATTGTTTTACATAAAATTTTATTATATTTTTATGCTTTTGTCATTTTTCTTTATTTACGATTTTTCGTCTCTTAAAATAAATATATTGTTAGTATAAGTGTGGTGATCAATGTAAGTGTGGTGATCAATGCAAGTGTGATCACATATAATGTAAATAATGTAAGTATGATTATATAAATAAAGATGTAACAATTATTTCTTTAAATATAAGTGTCACTATATTTTGTGAATATTGAGAAAAAAGTTTAGATGTGGAAAACTTTTTCTATAAATAATTTTAATGTTACTTATGTTTTTTAGTATAAAAAAATTAATGAACCACCCATACAAATTGAAAGTGACAATAAGGTAGCTCAAGCTAAAAATGTTATTTATGTATCTAACCAAATACCTAATATAAGGATAGACGATTCTAACAAATATTGGACGTAAAAGCTAACGTAAGAAAAAAAAAAAAAAAAAAAAAAAAAAAAAAAAAAAAAAAAAAAAAAGAAAAAGAAAAAAAAAAAAAAAAAAAAAAAAAAAATTAAAAAATAAAATTATTGAATAAAAAATTAAAAGAAAAAAAAAGATAGCTCAAGAAAAAAATGTTATTTATATATATAAACAAATACCAAATAAAAGAAAAAAAGAATATAAAAAAAAATGGAAGTAAAAGCAAACGTAAGAAAAAAAAAAAAAAAGAAAGAAAGATCAAG
>Ga0099825_1005888_pt1 | contig 15584 bp, 14 predicted proteins | sample SiratroredBW_FD_76838 | JGI IMG/M metagenome (GOLD analysis project Ga0099825, IMG submission 76838) | Root nodule microbial communities of legume samples collected from California, USA - Siratro red BW | ecosystem: Host-associated > Plants > Roots > Nodule | place: USA: California | collected...
TAATATATATATATATATATATATATATATATATATATATATATATATATATATATATATATATATATATATATATATATAATGTATCTTTCTTTGTTTTATATTGGTCTCAAAAAATTAAAGGTTTATTCATAATTCCAGTGTGCTGCTAATGGTGCCTTCATCTTTTCGAAAACGATGGTCATATTTTCTTTCTTACAGTCAAATATCAACTGAGAGGGAGTGGTTGCAATAATTGTGTTCATAAAATATTAGCAACACTTGCCTAAGAAAACGATTAGCTTGCATTCTCAAATATTCTTAAGTCATTGCTTATTACTCCATCTCTAAACTTACTTTTTACCTTCCTCTCACATTGTTTGTGGTTTTAGACATCCAATATATCTCAAATTACTTTTATTTTAAAATATGGTTCGTTAAGAAATTCTTAGAATTTAAAAAATATAGTTAAACCACTCAAATTACAAGTATTTTATAACGTTTAAAAAACAATCTAATTAAGGAAATAGTTTATCTTTGAAAGGTTTTAAAGATCTAACACCAATTAGAGATAACGTCTTTTAATAATTTATAAATGAATATAATATTTAATGTATAAGTTCTAACGTCTTTCAATAATTTATAAATGAATATAATCTTTAATGTATAAGTTTGAACACTTTTAATATGAGAAACTGTATTATAGATCCTACTTTAATTAAAAATAAATCTTTTCAATAATTTATAAATGAGTTAAGAAATCACGTATAGACTAAAAATAAGTTATTTTAATAATTTATAAATAAGTTCAAATCTTATCTTATAAATTATTTTTATAAGCTTAAATTAAAAATGTACACTTAAAAGGAATTCGGAATGGGAAGACAAGAGAGAACTAAGAACAAGTATATATCTTTAAAAGGGCAAAGATAAGAAGTGTGAAAGAGAAAACAGTATATTTAAAAAGTAATTAATAGTTGGTATTACACGAAAAGAAGAGACATAAAATTATTTGTTGATATCACTTTAATTTTTCCACCAAAACAAGCCTATAGTTAAGCTTCAGTTTTTCCATTTGGCTTCTCATCTTCTGCTTCTGATTCTTTTTCAGTAGTTTCTGCAATCTCATTAGCTGTTGGATCTTCTATTATAACTTCTCTGGCCTTTTCCTCCGTCTTCTCTATCACCACTTCCTTGGTCTCAACAATAACAGGCACAGCAGTAGCAGCATCAATTGTTGTTGCTTCTTTCGGTTCTTCCTTTGATTGTTCGGTTAATGCTACTGTTACCTCCTTGTTAGTTGTTTCAGTTTCTTTCAATGTTGTTGCCACGTGTGCATCCTGCAAGATCCAATAAACTCAAATTTAATAAACTGCTATATAATAGAAATCCATATTCTCCTACACATGAATCTCACAACAAAAATAAAAATCCATATTCTCCTACACATGAAGGATAAGGACTAGTTAATTACCTGAACACTGGCCATTGGGATAATGCAAAGAGTATTATATATGAGGAACAGAAACTAAGCGAGTGTAGTTGTGAGGAGCATGTGGAAGTGAGAGAGGTATTTATATTGATTTAAAAGGTTCGAAGATCAAAGTTTGAAGACATAGACACCGGTGATCACCGGTAATAATCTTTTTCCAGACACAGTCCATTTCTCAGACAGGCATAAAATACTTCAATTAATAAATTCATCCATCAGAAAATTGTTTAACAAAACCTTTGCAATGATTTAAAATACTTAATTTAAAATAAATAGGGGTTGATATCTCTTTTGCATAAAATAGGTGGAAGAGAAAAAAAAAATAAGTAAGAAATGAAGAGAATTAGATTTAAATTGATGGATATTGCTTTAATGTTTTTTTTTAGCTTTTCTTTTCCTCTTCCTAATGAAAGAACATTAAAGAACATAAATAAAGTAAAAGAAGAAAACACAGCATTAAGTGATGTAACTTCCTGGAGAAGTGGTAGTTAAAGTTGTTTTTCCTTAATACGGGTTAGACATAATTGTTTAACAAGCAAAATCTTGCTTACCGTAATTGTCGTAAAATTAGGTGCTTTTACTGTTAAGGTCAATTTGTTAGGTTTCATAGATTGGCTTTTGGTAAAGAAAGTGAGCATGGAGATGTGAAGAGAGAAACAAGTGTGGGACCTTAATGACCAACATCATTATTCTACTACTATGGTTTTTGGGAGAGCAACTAAAGAAACGAATAAAGACATAAAAAAATGTAGAAAATAGGTTTTTAAATCACTAAAATGAAACAAAATTGTATATACAACTTTCTTGAGATAACATGCAAAGAAAGTTAATTATAATCGTAAATATAAAATATTTAACTGTTTATGTTTTTAACGTATATATCGAAAACACAATCTGTTAAACAAAAAATGAAATTGCTTGGCGATTAGGTTTAAATAAAATATAACAAAATATTTATTTTTATTATAATATAATAAATAGTTAAAATAGTACAATTTTAATTATAAATAAAATAAACAATTTTAAATTGATATTTAATGAAGTAAATTTTTTTAATGTTTAGTAATTAATTTATGAAAATTTTTAAATTCAATCAATTGTAAATTTATTTACTTTAATTTTTTTGAAATTGGTATGAGAAAGTTACAAAGAGGTGAACTTTAAACTTAACTCAACACCCTCGTCACACTAAGATTTCTCAATTCGAACGTGAAACTTTATATATAAGAGTAATTTATAAGAGTTATCCGATAGCGAATGACACAATAGACCTAACAACTTTTTACTATGATAGGCTCTAATACTATGTTAAAAAGTGAATTTAAGCTTAACTCAACCTTACAAAATCGACTTTTAAATATCATTTACCCTCAAATGCTCATAAAATACTTTTGGGTACTCTTGATTTTTTTTTTATTCAAGAAGGAAATTCACCTAAAAATTTTCAAAATTATATATAGTTTTATGACTTTGGACCAACCATTGTCATGTTTTAAATAAATTATATATGTTTTAAGGATAAATGGTAGTTTGGTATTTAAAAGAGTAAATTACTATCGGTCTAGTGGCTAAAACAGTGAAAAACTTTAATGTATAGAAAAGGTCACAATTACGTATTTGTTAAAATTTGTTGGACCATTTTATTATTAAGATATAATATTTAAGATTCAATCGAACAATAAGTTATATTTTTTGAATGATGACTTTGACTTTAAGCTTAAAAGTTCAGATCCAATTTGTACTTTTTTTTAACACATTTACTATCCGATTTTATAAAGACAGCAAAATAATTCCTTAGTTGAATGATAGCAATACTGTAGACTATGCAGGAAAACAACATTACAATAAAGAATTATTTGTAGAATATTAGGGATTAGTATCAAATAATAATTAAAATTATATTTACATTACTATTAATTGAAAATTATATGCCAGTCGTAAATGTTGTAAATTTTGAGTAGACAAATTTTATGATCAAATAATGAAATTAGGATGAGTTGATTCATTAATTGTGAATAGATCCTCACACGTGAAACAAATTGTTATTTTCTCTATTTGTATATTATAAAGAAAAAAATATTTAAACATTAATTTTAGCTATCAAATATAACACTATAAGAAAATAGTTATTTGGAGATTAATTTTTAACTAACAAATAAAATTGTTGCTAACTGTGATCAAAATAGTCACCAAATTAAATTTTGGCTGCTAAATAACTACAAAATGGAAATAATGATTGAATTTAGTGACCAATTAGGTTAAGATAATTGGTATCTAACATTAGTTACAAAGGTTTTAGTGATCTATGCTATTAGATTCTAAATTGTTATCTAATTAAGTTAGAGACTAATTTAGAATATAATGATATTAGTCATTAAAACCTTGGTAGTTAATGGTAGATATCAATTATCTTAACTTAATTGGTCACTAAATTCCATCAATACTTCTATTTTGTAGTTATTTAGCAATCAAAATCTAATTTGGTACCTATTTTAGTCACAATTAGCAACCATTTTATTTGGTAGCTAAAAATTGGTCTCTAAATAACTTTTTTCTTATAGTAAAATATTTGTTGATTGTGATCAAAATAATCACTAAATTAGATTTTAATTATTAAACAACTATAAAATAAAATTAATGATTTAATTTAGTAACTAATTAAGTTAAGATAATCGGTATCTAACATTAATTATCAATATTTTAGCCACTTATATTATTGGTCTCTAATTAATTTGTAACTAATTTTATTATTTTAAAAATTAATATTTATTTTTAAAATCAATTTTTCTTGTAGTAATATAAAAGAAATACGTTCCTTTTTACATCATCGACAACTTTCTACACAAAAATTTCAAATATATTATAAGTTAACTCTCCTTTAACTTGAATCTCACTTGTAATTTTATATAAAAATAATAATATAATATAATTATGAAACGTTATTTTATTCATAATTAATCATAAAAATAGTTTATTTTTAAGAATGTTATTCTAACATTAATATAATAAATTATTTGGAATAAATTAAAGTGTGGAAAATAAAAATTACATAAAAATATATATAGTTATGAAATTAAAAACTATAATAAATTAAAAATTATTTATAATTATATATAATTGTTTGGAAGTTCAGAGATTTTGTTTTAGCCCTTCTGATTTACACTTACTTGTTTTTCATGTTAGATGTTGATGAGATAAAGGAGTGTAAGTTGCTTTTTAAATACTGGATAGATCCGGTGAAGCATAATTTGGGAGACCGACAAAATATATTTCCATGTCTGCTAAAAAAAGTTTGGAATGAATACTAAAAAAATGATTAGAGATTTGTGTATCTTAGTTTTCATTTTTTTTCTTTTTTAACACGAGAGATAGTATTTTATTTTTTTTTTTACTTTTCTCTTAATCTCTTTTAATTTTGTAATTTATTTATTTATTTTTATATTATAGATTAGTTTGATGATTTGATTTATTTCTTTTTTTCTATAAGTATGATTTATCTCCTTTGCCTTTTTTTTTCTTATTCTTTCTAATAAATCAATTAATGGTGTCAATTACCTTATAAATTTTAAATCATTTAATGCAAACTTTTAATTTATTGAAGGTGCATAATTCATTAATCGGGCTATCACATTATTTATTTAGTTCTTAATAAAAAGATATATTATCAAAAAGTTATTTTTTTATCTTATAATTTAAGGCTTTATTTAAAAGTCAAGTTATATTAACAAATTTTATTGAATTTTTTTTATAAGATCTAGGTTGATATCTTAAGCATGTATCAATAAAAATTTATTACTTAATTGTACATTTTATAAAATTAAAAAATTCCAACAAATTTTTATTCTAAAACTTGTTTTTAGAAATTATACAATAATTTTAAACTATTTTAGATTTAAAATAGATTTGAAAAACACTACAACCAAAAGTTAAATTATCGATGAAATTTTATTGATAAAACTTTATCCGTCAGTAAAATATCATTATTGACAATTTTATCGATAGATATCATCCGTTGCTAAATTTATCGATAGATTTATCGACGGATTTATTCTAAATCTGTCGATAAATTTATATACAATCAATTTATCGATAAATTTTGAATTTTTATATGAATTTGTCTCATAGATAATTTTTTGTTTTTTTAGTAAAAAAAATATTAATTTTAAATTCTATATCTAACTAATTTATGACCATCCAAACTATTTTTTTTTGAAATATAGATTTACATTTAAAAATCAATTATATATATATATATATATATATATATATATATTTAAATTTACAAAATTTTAAAATTGATTCTGTAAAATATGAATTAATTTATTTGCGTTCCAATTAAATTTAAAACAAAATCAATCCATGTTCACCTTACTTTTCTTATAAAAGAACTAAATTGAGGATAATATGAAATATCAAATTTGAATTTTATGAATAAAAGAAATACATTTAAAATAAAAGTGCTCACTATTCACAAAGAAACTAATAAATGCTCTAGTAACTAGTTTGTTTGTTTCTATTTAAATTCATGTTAAACATTATTATGAACTTTGAAATTTCAACTAGGTTGACATCTCAAAGATCAACAATCATATGTTATGAGATAAAATATATTATTAAAAAAAAAAGATACAAAATCATGGGAGACTAGGCCAAACCCATGGCAAAAAAGAGATGTCAAATATTCTCCAACCAAGTTAAACAAAACGAAATAAAAAGAATTGATATCTATTATGAAAAAAAGTATAATTTAATAACAGCAGGTAAATCATCGTACCATTTAAAATATAACTTATTCTCGAGACCTAGTGAAGCCAGCTTGTCAGTATAAGGGATTCTCTCACGGAATATATGAAAAACCTTTGAACTCAACTTTTTTACAAATCTTTATACACTTTCTCCATCTCTCTCTCATAGACCAAGGAATGAGATTAAATGAACTAAATGCTTAACAAAGTAAGGAAGAGTCACACTCAAGCCAAATACGTCTAAAGCCTTTGTTCCAAGCAAGCTAAATAGCCAAAATGGCTCTCATTACCTCAGCATATAAAGTCTTTTGTATCCCAAGAAAAAAGGAGAAACTATCTATATATTCACTCCTACTACAACGAAAAATACTTGCACATGCCGAAAAACCCGGACACCCTTTAGGAACACCATCGGTGTTGACCTTCAACCAATTGATATTAGGAAATTCCTAAATAACCTGAATAGGAGAGATCTCTTTCTGACGAAGCGTGGTGATATAAAAAAAATTTAAATAAGAGAAGTCAACAATGTCATTGCGCATGTTTTTCTTGGAAAAATTATCCATCATTATGATGAAACCTTTAACAGTCTGGATAGCCGAGTAGATATAAATGTTTTATTGAAACCTGGCACGGTTTCTCATCCTCTATATCATCCGAATAAAGTAAGTAATAGTACCTAACAATATTAACTAAGGGACTTCATGCAAGCATTAGGAAATCAATAATATCATTAATAGAAAGAGGAGAGAACTCAGGAAAAACTTGTTTGGTATAATTCCAAACCTGGGAGGTGATAGAGCAATCAAAGAAAAGATGAAAAAGAGATTCTTCCTCTTTCTTACACAAAGAGCACATAGAACGCAAAGAAAAACCTCTAACTTGAATATCTTTGTCTACAAATAACCTCTGATGTAAAACCTCCCAAAGCACTAAAGTCTTTGCAAGAGGAATAGAACTAGTCCAAATCAGTTTATCCAATTGGCAAGTAGGATCAGAATCCTTAAAAAAAAAAAGTTTGACCGCCTTATGGGTGAGAGAACCATAATCTTCTACCATTCAATTAGGAGTATCTTCCCAAGAGATTAGAGAAATATGACGTAAATTATGCAGACCTTGAATATTTAAAAAAGAAGGAGAAAGATCCTAGAAACCATTATCCTTCCATCCTTGAGCCATAGTAGCTTTCAATTTAATTCTTTTGCCATAAGGAACACCTGCAAGCAGAGAGATGCATTTCTCAGAGCACCAGAGATCATTCCAGAAATTAATATTATCATCTCTCCCAACAGTCCAAAAAATGTGTTCTAAAATGATATCATACCAATCATTAATATTAGGTCAGATAGAGGAAGTAAAGAAAAAACTCAACTCTCTGATATTTAGATTTAAGAAACCAAGCCTTTATTAAAGAAATCCAAGGGAATAATTGTAAGCAAAGTCCCAAGCAAGCCTTAAAAGATAAATTTTATTTTCAAGTTGAAAATTAACAACTTGAAGCCTACCGTCACTTAGGATTACAAATTGTATCCCAATTAACAATCACAATACCCTATTTATTTATATCACTTGTCCAAATAAAGTTTCTAACCCATTTATCAATATGTTTAAGAAGGTTGGAGGGCCACCTATAAACCTGAAAGTTGTAAGATAAAGAACCATAAATCACAGAGTTAACAAGTTGTACTCTTCCCATCATGGTAAGAGATTTTTCTTTCCAAGAGCCCAATTTGGATGTGACTTTATCCACAAGAGATTGAAGAAGCATGGCTTTAAGAGAACCTACAAAAGTAAGAACTCCAAGATAATTAAAGGGAATATTACCCCTACTGCAATCAAACACATCTTTAATCTTAAAAAGGAAACTAGGAGAAGTGTCGGTAGTGAAAAAATGACTTTTTGAAGTGTTTATCCATTAACCCGAAACTAAACCGTAAGAATGTAAAAACTTCATAAGACTGGAAAGGGAGCGTTTGTTGGTCTTGAAAAATATAAAAATGTCATCAGCATATAAAGCATGTGAGGGGAAACAAAACCCTTTAGGACTAGCCATCGGAAGAATATGCTTGGTTAAAATAAGGTTGGTTATCCGCCTACCGAGGACCTCTTAAACAATACAAAAAAAAGTAAAGGAGAAAGAGGATCACTCTGTCTGACTCCCCTACTATAAAGAAAGTAGCCAACCAAACTACCATTAACCCTCATGGAAAGCTTAGCAGACTAGAGGATAGTCAAAATCCATTGCAAGAAAATATGGTGAAAACCAAAATGATTCAATACCCGAATGAGAAAATCCCAATTGAGAGTATCAAAAGCTTTGAAATATCAATCTTGAAAGCCACATTATCACCAGGTATTTTCTTAGAAAGCACGTTAATGACTTATGAAGTGATACCAATACAATCTTTAATGTGTCAACCTTTAATAAAACCATTTTGATTGGGAGAGACAAGCCTAGAAACAATTAAAGCTAACCCGTCAGCTAAGGTTTTTGAAATGATTTTAAACCTGAAATTTGCCGCAACTATAGGCCTGAAGTCTTTTATAGAAGTAGCCTCATAAATTTTAGGGATAAGAAAAACCATATTAGCATTCATCCATGGAAGGATCCAGTTATGAGAGAAAAAATGTTATACAACATTACAAACATCAGAGCCCACAATGTCCCAACAACCATAGAAGAAAGAACCTCCAAAGCCACTAGGACTGGGAGCACTATTAGATTTGAGAGCAAAGACAACCTTCTTAATTTCATAATTGGAAGGGCACCTAACCAACATAGAGTTCTCGTCCTCATAAACAACTCTAGGGATATGAGGAATAATCATATCTTCCCTGAAATTTGTAAAGACATTATTAGTATCATAAGAATCATATAAAGTTTTATAAAAAGAAATAATGTTCTTTCAAAAATCAAATCCCCATCCACCAGCCTTTGTATCCCATTAGAATTGGCACGTTTTTTAACCATGGCATGAAAGAAAGAAGAATTATGGTCTCTATCTTTAAACCAAAACATCTTAGGTTTCTCTTTCTAAAAAAGGGCTTGACAATCCTGAATCATATCAAGGTTTTGCATAGCTTGTTGTTGTTGAACAAGAAGTATATCTATCTCAGCAGGGTCAACTACCTGAATCTGATGTTGTAAAGAAATAAGGATTTTTTGTTTATCAACCACAACTTCATGAACATTCCCAAAAACATTTTTGTTCCAGTCCTTAAGAGAGAGCATTAGCCTCTTGAGATTTTGTTGCAAGATGAACATAGGACAATCAACCACATTTTCTTTCCAAGATTGTTGTATAACCTGTCTGCAAATGAGATGATGTAACCACATTTTAAAGAATTTAATAATATAGGGCTTTCTAGATATCAAAGAAAAGGCAAACTCTATAAGAAGAAGATGATGATCAGAATAATTACGAACCATAATTTTATACATGCACTTGTACCAAGTACCTAAACAAGGGAAATTGCAAAGAACTCTATCAAGCTTCCTCTCAATCCTTTGATTACCCAACCTCCCATTAGACCAAGTAAAGGAAACACCCGAAGAAGGAATAGCCAAGAGCTCGTTCGAATTAATCTAATCATGAAATTTCGCACCACATAAATTGTTAGGAAAATAACCTCCTTTAGCTTCAGCGACATAGAGGATAACATTAAAGTCTCCAAAAACACACCAAGGTCCTTGAAGATTATTTAAATCAGACCAAAAAACCCTTTTAGCAGAGTAAGAATTTGACTCCAAAACACCTACCACATTTAAAACTTTCCCATGCATAGTAAGATATATATATATATATATATATATATATATATATATATATAATTTATAACATTAAAAACAAGATTATTCCTAACCAAGCACTAAAGCTTAGAGAAATCGAGTTAGAGTTGTTACTAGAAGCACAAAACAAATAGTTCAAGTTTTGTAAAAATAAATCATGTTTATTAGAAAAAACAGTCACAAGCTCATCAAGGAAATTAAAATGAGGTTTATGTTAAAAAATGATATTTCTTAACATATTTAAAGATCTATCATTGGCCGCCTCTCGGGTGTTCTAAAGAACCTTTCAAATATATCATTTACTCTTAGTTGGACCCATTTTAGCATCTTTTTTGATACCTTTAGATGCATGTTTACGTGGCCTTCCAGGCTCCCTAGCAGTCTGCATATGATCTTCCTCCAATTTCTCATATTCATTGAGTGAGTATTGCTTAACCCTATCCCCCATAACTTAGAAATAACCTGTTTTTTTTGCATCAAATACATATGTAAAATGTGAGTAGAGCTAGAAACTTAATTAACAAAATGATATGCAAAATCCTGATTAGCAGAGCTCATTATAGTATCTAAAATGACCACTAAACCTGCTTAAAGTTGCCCTCCATTCCCTGTAGGACTAAGAAAAGAAGCATTAAAAACCTCAACTCCTGAGGTGGTAGAAGCGGGAGTGGTTTGCAGAACATGTTCCTCTTGAAACTGGTTATTCCTCTTTGTAGTAACCAAAACCTGGGTGGTAACAAAATCTACATTAACATCATCACCCACAGCTTCCTGAGAATCCTCTACAACCTGCATAGGAGTCGTATCAACAGAAGAATCCTTGCCAACCTTTGTAATTGAGTTAGTCGCAACCGTATCATTTGCACCATCTTTCCCTAGGTTAAGAGCATCCTTAACATAACCTGCATCATCTTCAAGAGATTGGAAAATATTATAAATGACTAAATCCCTAGAGGGGTTTTAAGGGCACCAGAAATCTTATCGGAACCAACAATAGAGATAGATTTCCCCTTATTCCCTTGGTTGGGACAAACAGCAACCCAACCATGGTCCAAAGATGGTACCTCATCCAGCCTAAGAGACCCCTCTTTTCCTGCTTTCCTGCAATAGAACTTTTGGCAAGCTCTTTGACCATATTAACAAATGCATTCTGATTATCAAATTGAATATGAGCATATTTTTCTGATAAAGTCGCATTGGATTGATTCATCACGTAGACCTGTCCAGCCTTAGAAACATTATGCAAACTTGTTTTCTGGCCAGTAGTGGAAAGTTTCTCAATATGTGTTTCTTGCAGATAGAGAAAGAATGACCTATAATTTTACAAGCATGACAAAAGGAGGGGAGCCTTTCATACTCAATCTCAACCACAAAGGCAAACCCATGGCATTCCATTAATAGTTGACTTGGAAGCTCTACAAGCATATCAAGATTCACAAGAACCCTTGTAAAAAAACCTCTTGTTTTGTTCATGGTACAATCATCCAAGGAAAGAGGTGTTCCAACACCTCTAGCAATAGAAAAGATAACTTTAGGTTGTTAATATTCCATAGGGAGCCCATAGATCCGCACCCAACATTGAGTCTTGGTCATCTTCATTGTAGCAGAACAAAATCTTTTGACCAAAGAATCCCCGGAGAAAGATTTCAAGAACCCACTCCCAAAACCCTCCTTAAGTCTTCTAAAGAGGAGACAACAAACTCGTAAAATCCCTTACCGAGAAGGATAGCTTCCCAAGAGCCCAGAGACCTCCAAGCCCCTTCAAGTTTCTTACAAACTTCCAAGTGAGTGAGAGGCTTATCTCCTTTAACACAATAAAATTCTACCGTGAAGATAATATTTGCATTCCTCTAAGCCAACAAGATAGTCCTCCTCAGAGATTTAGACAGAGATCATGTCCCCTTTAAGGCACTATTTAGGCAGCTGAGAGATGGAGATATCACAAGTGTTGTGTAATACTTGAACAAAAGTTCTATTTCTTGCAACAACAAAAGTCATAGGCTTCAAGTTATGATCTGTATCGGATTCTTTTAAACAATCCCAATGAATTCGAAACCCTCATGATTCTTGTCCTATAACCTTAATAATCAATAAAGAAATTACAAAGCAAAACACAAGATAAATAAGAAAACAAGCGATAAAACTTACTAAAAACAAAGAAAACCAAAAAAAGAAAACTAGAAAAATAAATTAAAATTAAAACTAGAAAACGTTTTCGTAGCCAACATTTTTCTTCTTCTTTTTTTGTCTTTAACCCCGTTTTCCAATCTTGACTTCTTTTCCTTCCTCCCTCAATTCCACCCCCAATTTTGTCGCCAACCCTCCAATCGACTCACCTTCGCCTAGGTCTTCGTTTTATGTGCTGACCGGTGCCAATTTTGGCCTTATCGATTAACGGGATCCACTTTTAGGGTTTAGCAGCTGCAAGTACAACCACAAAACGCATCACACTGCATGAGATAAAGAGAATGTGTCTTCGTTTATCCAACAAATATATTTTTTTTTTCATTTTGTGCTTATTTGAGTTTTAAGATTGGGACAAGGAAGTTAAAAAATATCGATAAATTAGTGTATGAAAACTATTAATTAATTTTATTGCATACAAATTTTTTTATTATAAGAAAATACATATTAAAAAAAGTTAACATTAACAAATAAAAATTGATGACAATATTGATTAGAGAATTACTTCTATCTTATCTATAGCGGATCCTAAAATCATTAATGTCAACTTTTGAAAAATATTAATTATACTGAGATTAATTTATCATTAATTTTTAATTAAAAATTATTAATCAAGTTTATACTAACGTACTTTTATTTTAAGATTTATTTAATTTAACTTTTATGAATTTGAAAAAAATATTAATGATAATAATGATAAAAATAAATGTTTCTGATGCAACGCTCTCATCTTTAATAAAAATAAAGCACAACAAAGAAAACGCCACAAAATAAAACAATTTGAATGAAAAGAGTTTTACGAAAAGATGAGGTCAGATCAAAATTCCTTCATGAGGGATGAAAGAGATATATGTAAAAAAAATTATATAAAAAAGTGAAATAAAAACTATTTTGATTAGTCAAATCAATTTTACAAAGGATTACAACAAATTTTTGTATTTAAATTTGAATCTTTAGATTAAAAATTATTTGAAATTCATATTTATTATGATAAAAACATACAAATTTATAATATATAAATGAAACTAATTTGGCTTAACTAATATTAACTTACATAAATATTAAAGATCTATTATATTAACATCATCTTGATCAATACTACCTTAAATAAATAATCAAATAAATAAAAGTATAAAACTACTTTTTTTAATATAGTTGATGTTAACTTAAATAAATATAAATTAACAATAAAACTTCATATAGTTCTATACTAACTTTTCTTTCAATAATTCAATATTAACATAAATATTTTTATTTTTCAAAAAAAAGTTAAAAATAGAAATTTAACATTGAGTCAATTTTAATATTATCTAACATTAAGTATATATTACCATAAACTTAATTGATTGTGCAATTAGATACTATACAAATATTTTTACTTATTAAAACTTTAACATATGTTCCGGTTATTCGTTATAAACGTTGCGTAACGCACAAATACGTTTTCGATAATATAAAATTAAATTTAAAATTAGTCTTACGTTTTAACTTAAAAAAAAAAATAACCTTTTGTATTGTGGTAGTCACCATGCATAATAAATTCCATTAAGTTTAGAACAATATCAATCTTCATATAAAAATAAAATAAAATAAACTTCTAAACAATAATCTCTGTCAAAATGTGATACTTGCTGATTTTAAAAGGAAAGTATACTTTAATATTATTATTTAAGAATTATTTTTATTTCACACCTGTTTTTTCTAATAAAATATTATATAATAATAAAATAATAAATTAATAATTTATTTCAATGTAATATAAATGTATTTTACTGACACTATTATTTAAAAGTTGATTGTATATTTTTATTTTGTTGTAGTGTAGTTTAAATGATTTTAAAAAATTAATAATTAATTGATACTGAGATAAAATTGAATAATATTTAATTTTTTTGAGAGAAGAAGGCTTAAATTATATATTAGTAATAAAACCAAAATAAATTAACAGGAAAAACTCGTCTCTCTGGTATTCAGTGGTGTTTGTCTCCATGCATGGTACGTTACTACAACCCAGCACGCAAAAACCTCAACATAAATATTTATTAATTATTTTCGCGTCTTCTTTAATTTTCAGTTTCAAACCCACCACCCATCTCTTTTATATACCGTGCCTCAGAGTTTCATTTCAATCCATCTCTACTTTTCTTCTTCAACCTCATCAACAATGGCCAACCTTCACAACCCATCTTCCGCCATGCAAAAACCAGAGCCAAGTTCCCCCGCAAACACCGTTGTATCAGTCCCAACTCTGAACCTTTCCGGAGAAGAGAAAGGTGAAGCAAGATCAGGAGAAGTCTCCAACATTTCCGCCATGCGCAGGCCTAGGGGTCGCCCTCTAGGCTCGAAGAACAAGCCCAAACTGGAATCGCTCGTGACCGAAGAGATCAACAATGCCATGGAAAGTCACATGGTGGAGATAGCAAGTGGAGCCGACATCACCGAAACCCTGGTCCAGTTTGCTCGAAGGAAGGAGCGAGGTTTCTGTGTTCTGAGCGCCGTCGGGAACATTAAGAATGTGACTCTGGACCAGTCGCTGATCCCTGAGACCCTTATGACCCTGGAAGGTAAGTTGCAGATACTGTCCTTGAAAGGTTCACTTTTGCCCGGAGGAACACCGGCTTTGTCTGTTTATCTGGCCGGTGCTAAGGGACAGATCGTCGGAGGCAACGTGGTGGGTCCGTTTGTGGCATCGGGATCGGTTTTCATAATTTTGGGTGCGTTTGTGGATGCTGCATTTGACAAGTTACCCTTGGGGGCTGAGGGTAACGGAGAGCCTTCGTCCTCCGGTCATCGCCGTCACAACAAATCGTGCCCTTCAAATCAGCCATAGATGATGATGCTTCAACCTTGCTCCGGCTAAGTCACCAACTTCATGAAAGTTTGGTGACACTTATATAGGACTATATATTTATGCAGGCAACTTTAATTATGTGGTTTTGTTTTCATTTCGATTTTGTTATGCATGTTTTTTATGTTCGGTCTAGTCGTTCTCCTTCTTTTTCACATGTTTTTCTTTTTTAGTCTGGAATGTGGTCATGTACCGGAGAAAAAATATATAAAAAATGTTTTTGATTGAGTTCCAAATAGTCTTATTTTAATTAATTTAAGTGTTCATAATGGCAAGAGAAAATAAATGATATATATGACGCAATAAAGAAAATACAAGGTAATGTACTAGTTTTGTCCCCAAAAAAAAAAAAAATTATATGTTATATGCTAAACAAATAATTTAAAGCTTATACTGGCTCATTAAAAGCATAAGATATAAAACAGAATAATGCCTACAACTTCCCTTGGTCTTAACAACAAATTTAAAAATTTCCCAAGGGTAATTATACCAACTTGTAAAAGACTATATTTAAGGATTATCGGATAATTACATGATAATGAATGA
>Ga0099825_1005890_pt1 | contig 15583 bp, 7 predicted proteins | sample SiratroredBW_FD_76838 | JGI IMG/M metagenome (GOLD analysis project Ga0099825, IMG submission 76838) | Root nodule microbial communities of legume samples collected from California, USA - Siratro red BW | ecosystem: Host-associated > Plants > Roots > Nodule | place: USA: California | collected...
AATTTATTATATATATATATATATATATATATATATATATATATATATATATATATATATATATATATATATATATATATATATATATATATATATATATATATATATATATATATAATATGGCAAATTTCTTAAACTGGTGTAATTTTTATATGAAATTCTCAAAATTGTGTATTTTTTTATTTATTTTTGGATATGGGTAAAAAGTGTCTGCCAGACACCATATCAATGTGAAGAAAAATAAATGAAATCATGAAACGAAGTTTAGTTTACTAGAGAGAATGATGCAGTCAAGATTTAAATTAATGAGTTAGTTAAAATCTTCAGAATACTACACAATTTTATGGTGGTTAATATTCTTCACTCATTCCTCTTCTTCTATCACATATGTTGTATTATTACTGTGTAATTAAAATAAATGATGTTAGTGAGATTTATATATTGAATTAAATTAAGAGTAAGTTTGATATTGAAAAAAAAAATTTAATAATAAAATATTTAGCAAAATTAAGTATAAGTTGGATATTTGAATTTAGTTACTAATATAGAAATAATTTAAAATAAAATTGAAATTTAGGAACAAAATTTAGAAAGAAAAATTTGAAAATATTATAAAATTTTTTAAATAAATTTATTATTAGTTTTTAAATTATATCTAAGTAATTTTTCTTCACAATATATAACCACTCTTCTATTCAAATTAACTTCACAATTATTTAATTACTTAATCAGAATTAATTTCAACCATTACATATTTATCAATAAATAAAATGACTTTGTAACTGTACATTTATAATGAACATTTATTTTAGTTGCACAGTAGCAACACACCACATGTAATTAACTCATTAATTGAAATCTTAGTTATACAATTTCATCTAATAAACTAAAATTGTGTTCTCTTTTCATGATTCCATTTAATGTTAAATTAAATCGTGTAATATGGACACTGTTTCTTTACAATGATATAGTCTCTCTCTTATGCACCATTTACTCATATTTAGTAATAAATAAAAAATACACCATTTGGGAATTTCAGATAAAAATTAAACCACTTTGAGAAATTTGCCTATATAATATACTAACAATGTTATATATATATATATATATATGAAAATAGTTATCAATTATGAAAATAATTTAAATTTAATGTTAGATATGGATAGAAAAGGATTGATTATCCATACTTTTGAATTGGAATTCTTTCTTCACAGTGTCATGATGTTGTGGTGATATTCATATATCAAGTTTCATAAGGAACATTAAGTGACATTGTATGCATAACAATATCAGTACTCGAGCTGCACAAGAAGGTTTCCTCGTAACATAGGCTCGCGGAAGCCAACCTAACACTTATGGTTTTTGTTTCTTGCACCCCATAAGTACTATATGCACACTAATATATTTTAAAATGAACCCGAACAAGTTTTTTTTTTTTTTTAATTTAAAAAAAAAAATATAAAATAATTTAAAAAAAAAAAAAAAAATTCTGAAAAACCCTTCCCAAAATAAGTTATTTGAACCTTATATAAACATCAATCTTCCTATTTTAGATTCAACAATCCATAAACACTGAGCAATCCAAAAGAGAAAATTATTATGTTTTGTTATGTAATATCTACCAAATAAACCTAATGTTTTGTTCTTTCTTCCTCTCTCTCTCTTTATTCCCATCATCTTTGGCATCTCGTTGATGGAAGCTTCTAGGTTCCTAAAAGGCCCTAACGACACTCCAATTACTATCGTTATCGTCGTCGTTGACCAGATTACAGTGTGATGTAGGCGCAGTGGAGAAAAAGAAAATATAACGAAAACAATGGTTGTAGTGGTGGCGATGGCATAGTGTAGCAAGAGAGGATATTTAAGTTTTTTTTTTTTTTTGTTAACATGGGGATGCAGTTAGTAAAATCCAAACTTTTGTTTCGTTGGATCGTTTGAACGAGCCCATTGAAAATATGAATATGGATAGGAAGACGACTTCTTCCTCCACCTCCATGCCTTCTTCCTGCACCTTCATAAATTTTTAAAATTTCTAAAGTAACCTTAAGTAAAGTATGTAATGACTCAGTTACCTTCTTTAATCTATACCTCCATACCTTCATTTCACCTCACTTCCAGTAAATGCGTCGCGGACAGAGTGAAGAAAGAGCCTTCGTCCCGCTAAGAGCTGTCATCACTACCTGTGAAGGTACTATATTAATGTTAATGGAGGAAAAGGGAAATGGAGGTGGATCGCGTCGCACATTATTTTGGACTGTGATTTAGGTTTTATTTACTTTCTAAATTGCTCAATTTAAAAGTTGTTTAAAATAGCTTCGGATTATACGTGATTTGAAACCCTTATTAATATAAGATGTTTTCTTTGTATTTTTTTTATTATGATCACGTATTGGAACCTTGGTTGCTGGTCACCACCAACAAACACCACACATCAAATTAATATGTTAAACAACATTAAAATAAGAAATAGAAAACAAAATGAAGATAAAACAAGCCGAGATAATAACAAATTCAAGATATTATTATGTATAAGCACGACTGACCACTACAACCACACAGCCACAACCGCTACCACCACTACACTTCACCGAAAAAATGCAACACTACCTTTTTACCATTATAAAACCTATTCATTATTCTTATTAAGGGTAATATAGTCTTTTCCAAATAGGCGTTTCGGAAAATTCAAAATTTGTGGAGGTGCAGAAGAAAGTATTCTTCCCCTTGTGGCATCCGCCCCTAACCGGGATACACTTACTGTTGATGTCGCCAAAAGGCGTTGTGAATTATTGTTATTATTGATAGCCATTACAATCACGGTGACTACCTTTCCGCCAACACCATTGTGATTTTTATTATTTTTTATGTAATTTTCACTTTTTTTTTTCGCCTTGATTGTGTGGGGAATTTTCATATGACAAGGTCACATCACCATTTTTAGAACCATAGTCATATTCAAATTCATGGTTATCTTTTTAAGCTCGTTTCTTCTCGTGTAAGCATAAAATGAAACTTGGTAGGAAGGTGAAAAATGATCACTTTATCAAATTAATATACTTATTATTTTTTTTAAGTCTAACTCAATCTTAAAAAATCAGTTTGTAAGGTAAGATATGCATTCACTTATAAACTATTAAACTATTGAAAGTAAGGTGAGGTTTGCATCTATATATAGACTATTGAAAGATTTTATCTTTAGTTGATGTGTGATCTTCAACACACTCCCCTCACATTAAGACTCCTCAACTCGAGTGTGAAACTTATATGAAACTCGAGTGTGAAACTTATATGTAAAAAGACAAATTCTTCCTGCACCTCCATAATCTCGTCCTACACCTCTATACTAGACTTGAAAAGTCTATTATACCTTTAGTCTAATACCCCCTTCATCTTCTTCACCTTTTTCACCCCATTTCCGTATCTGCTTGAATCATTATTCCCTTCCACCATCATTGAAGTTGTTGGTTCAAATCTGTCTCCATTGATTCAAGTGCTTCATTTCCTACATTGTCTTATCTTGTAGTTGATTTGTTCGATCTGTGAGTGGTATTGTAGATTTGAGTGGTTAATTTTGGATTTGGGTGGTATCGACTGCGAGAAGACGTCGAAACTGTTTAGGGTTTTTTAAATCGAATGGGTACCAATCCGATTTACATTTTATTTAGAAATGTAAATTGGATGACACCTCATCCAGTTTATATAATTTTTCAAAACGTAAATCGGATGAAAAATTATATAAACCGGATGAGGTGTCATCCGATTTATATTTCAAAATAGAATGTAAACCGGATGACACCTCATCCGGTTTATATAATTTTTCAAAACGTAAATCGGATGAGGTGTCATCCAGTTTACAATTGATTTCGAAATGTAAACCGGATGGTACCTTATCTGATTCTGGCATTGGTGACATTATGCAAATTTTTAGTGGCAGCAACATTCAATACGTAATGCATTTGATATTTCTAATTCTTTGAAAGGCAGGAATTGCTGAGACTAGAGACATTGCTGTTGCCCTACAAGTAATCAAGGAAGGGTGTTTGCACTTGGATGAGCCACCTGAAGGTGAAGATGATAGTGGTGGGACTGGAAGTAAAGGGATGGGGATCAAGATACTTGACCGCACCCCTGTTTTAGGGCTTTCAAGGACCTCTAGTAATTCCTATAGTGATCCTATAACTACCACTTTTGTTTCTTTAATTCTAAGCACATATTCTTCCCATCACGCCATGGATTTTTATGGCAAGGCCACCCTCTTCAGCCTCATGGACACCAAAAAGCCAGAACCACCACAATCCCCTCTTCACCTTCATCTCCAAACCACTGAGAGATAAGTGAACAAGACCTTCAAGTTAGTCCCCCAAGGCCTTCAAGCTCCGATGGCATGTTCCCTATCATGCCGAATTCAGCATGGCACTTTCCCCTCTCCCAACTCCCTCATCCTCTTTGCTTTACCACTGCATCACTTCGCTCCACCGCCACGAAGGTAACATCTACGAAATCACTGCTTCAAAGGGTTTGGTCTTCACCGGCTCCAACAACAGCAAAATCCTTGTCTAGAAGCAGCCGGATTGCATGGACAGAGGTTATCTCAAAGCCAACTCCAGTGAGGTGAGAGCCATTCTCGCTTATAGCAACATGTTTTTCTCCACGGTATACATTCAAAATATTGTCAAAATCAGCCATAAGGATTCTTTCTCAAATATTGGAAGACTACGTACCAACTACCCAAGATAGAAACACAGTTTCATGAAGTAAAAAGGCATGAGATATTTGCAAATCGGATAATGTCCACCCACTGGCCATCCAGTTTGCAATCTTCTTTTAAAATGTAAACCGAACGAGGTGGCGTCCGGTTTACAAATTACAAACCGGATTCCACCTCCCAATTTCTCATCCGGTTTATAATTTGTATATCGGATGCCACCCCGTCCTGTTTACATTTTCAAAAATTTCCTATATCTATATCGGACGCACGTCCTTTTTGATCATTTCAATAAGGACATTTTTGGAATTCAAAATTCTATGGAGGTGCAAGACAAGATCATGGAGGTGCAGGAAGAATTCATTATGTAAGAGTGGTCCGATAATGACCCGATAGCGGGTGGCTTGATAGACCCAACAATCTTGCTAGGATAGATTCTGATACCATATTAGAAGTGGACTTTAAGCCTAACTCAACCTTACAAAATTGGCTTATAAGGTAAGATTTGTACCTACTTATAAATTATTGAAAGACCTTATTTCTGATCCATGTCTGATCTCAATAAAAAAGATGTTAATTTAAAATAGGTGTATCAATATTTTCCAATTGATTCGAAAGGATTTTTAGTCGATGACAATATATTCAAGCATTGGGAAAGTCTTTTATCTTAGTGATGCTGAATTCTTACCTAATGTGACCACACATGAGATTTGATTATCTTAAAAGATGTCTCATCACAATCGCACACCTCCATTACACTGAGTGAGACTCAAGTATGACGATTAAAAGATAGTTCAAAGTGAATCGAGTGGATTGTGATCTTAAGAGTTGGATTACAAATTCATCAATTTCTTGTGTCTTCTTTTCATTGTCTTTTTTCACTTAAATGACATGATGAATGACCTTATCAAGTTAGTTAAACATTAGCTTAGAAAAATTCAAATCATGTTCCATAATCAACATTCTCTATTTGGGAACACGTATACATAATTCAATTCTTGATATTATTATCATTAAAAGCTGGATAAAAAAGAGGTTCGGTTAAACATAACTAATAAGAAAACGTAAAAAGGATGATTAGAAAATAAAAATAAGAAACCAAGACAATTGTTGTGTGATTATATTTTATCTCAAGGATAAATCATATTCAAAAGTATCAACATAATTCTATAAAATAGTTAATCAGCTAAATATTAATTAATTTAATTTAAAATATTAAAATAGTTTAAAAAAATATTTATATGTTTTATCACTGCCACACAAAACCCGGATCATAAAGAATACGGCACCGGCCATGGTCGGTAGTAACAATTGAATTGTAATTCTCACGCTTTTCTTTCCGTCATTGATTTATATATATGTGGGAGAGTTTAGTTGAGTTATAGTGCTTCTTCACTCGACCTTCTTCCAAACATCTTCATTCTCGCTTTCTAAAGGAAAACTGGTGCTGCTCCTACACAATTTCATCTCAACCAACCCAGGTATTTATAATCGATCATTTCGTTTACATGCAATTTTATGTATATAAATCTATTTTAATCAAACAAAGATTAACTTTTCATTTTAACATTTCTATATACCAAAGTTTTGTTCCGAAACACTAACATAAAATATGTTTATGCTAATTAATTCGCTAAGCCAATGATGAATATTTGTAATTGTTTTCTTCAATAAATTATTTTTAAGATTTTTTAATAATAATAATAATAATTTTAGAGATTTTTCTTAAAATACAATATCTTTAAGGATATTCTTATTTTTCTTTTATTTTGAAAAAAAACACAGGAGGTTGAATAATGTGTTGGTGCAAAAATGAAAAACTTAATTTTTTTAAACTATTCAAAATATTACAATTCACACTTTTGAAAATGTTGCAATAAAGAAATAAACAGCTTGCTCTATGTTGTCAAAAAAATATTTTCCAACCTTAAAAATGTTTCGTTTTTAAACAAGTAAATTACACACAGATATTTATTATGTCACTTTTAACTTATTAGTATCAAACAAATAATTTATAAATAATATGATCGAAAAAACAGATTAAAAATATATCCATTTTGTGTGTGTTAAGTTTAGTTAAATAGCTAAGTTATTTGTAGTTTTAGTTTTGTTTGGATATATGATTAGGAAAGTTTTAGAAGTTTGATTAATCTTCTTCCACCACACTTTGTAGAAAGATAGTTTATGTAATAACTTAGATTTTAATGTGAATTTATTTGGAGAATTCTCCCCTTAAGTCAGTTTTATTTTCCTTCTTTAATTGTAGTTAAGGTCTGCATGAATGTGTATAATACAACTTGAAGTTTATATGAACAAATACTTATTGTCTCATTCAGATTTAAGATGTGTCCATTTTGTTATGCATGCTTGATTTATATGACAAGAAGATAAAGAAACTGCAACCATGTCAATGAAAGCTAATTGTTAATGGTATATACAGATATATAAGATATCCTCAGTCTTTTTCGTTTTGGGTCCCTCCCTCACCAAGAAAAGCATTAAGCAGACAACATGTGAATTCTTTCAAATATCTGATCATTGAGGAAAGCATATTCATTTCAATTATTCTTGTCCTCTACACAGCTTCAACTATATATGGTTCATCTGCTTAATTAATATCAATTACTATTCATGTTTCCCTTCACTCTCTTGGCCGGCAACATTAAATTCTTAAACTAAAATCTAATTTTCTTTGTTTTGTCTTTGCTACACGTGACACAGTTAACAATGTTTGTTCTTGTACTTGACGAAGATAAGCCTTTTATTAATGTTGGTTATGGTTCCCACACCTTTTGCCTCAGCCTCACAACAATAGCTTAGCCTTAACAGGAAAACTCAAATTTGCAGAAAATGTCAGCAGAGGAAATCTTGTCATCCAACGAAGAAGAATATGATATATCTCAGCCTCCATTTGGTAACAGAAGTGGCTACAATTCAAGAACAGGCATCTATCACTCTCTATTTAAGCTTGACACTAGGCATGAAATCTCAACAAAGCCTGACCTTAACGCTGCCAAATTTGTGCTGTCACAGTTCCCACATGCACACCTTTCTGAGGCAAAAACTGCATTCATTGACGCAAGAACTAATGGGAGTGTTAGCTATAGTGATCTAAGAAGGTCTACCTACTCCCTTGCATCAGCTTTGTTCCATGGACTTGAGGTTAGGAAAGGTGATGTGGTATTTCTACTGTCACCAAACTCAACCTTGTACTCAGCCATATGCCTAGCTGTGTTATCAGTTGGAGCAGTTCTGACACCTGCCAACCCCATCAACACTGCATCAGAAATTGCCAAACAAGTGCGCGATTCAGGTGCTAAACTAGCCATCTCAGCACCAGAGGAGCTACACAAATTGGTCCCAACTGGGGTTCCTACAATTCTCACTTCTCGTTCTTCTGATGGCCGCATGTTATCAGTTGAAGAGTTAATAGAAGGCTGTTATAATACAACAGAGTTGCCGCAAGTTCCTGTGGCACAGTCAGAGACTTCTGCTATACTTTACTCTTCAGGGACCACAGGAATAAGCAAAGGTGTGGTTTTAACTCATGCAAATCTCATTTCCATAGTGAGATCAGTTTCGTGGTCTGCTGATGTCAGTGGATCCCAAGATGATATTTTCTTGGCCTTCATTCCAATGTTTCACATCTATGGACTTGCATTCTTTGGAATAGGATTGTTGTGTGTTGGTATAACAACAGTTTTGATGCAGAAGTTTGACTTCCAAGATATGCTTGATGCAATCCAGAAGTACAAGGTTAACAACATACCAGCAGTGCCACCAGTGATCCTTGCGCTAGTAAAGCATTCAAGGAAAGCTAGGTATGACTTGTCCAGCCTAAGAAGGGTGGGGTCAGGTGCTGCACCTTTGAGCAAGGAAGTGGCATTGGAGTTCAGGAAGATGTTTCCATGGGTTGAACTAAGGCAAGGTTATGGACTAACAGAAAGTAGTGGTGGAGCAACTTTTTTTGTTTCAGATAAAGATGCTAAAGCTCATCCAGATTCGTGTGGGAAGCTGATTCCAACATTTTTGGCTAAAGTTATAGACACTGAAACGGGGAAGCCTTTGCCACCTCACAAAGAAGGAGAGTTGTGGTTAAAAAGTCCTACTATAATGAAAGGATATCTAGGAAATTTGGAGGCAACAAGTGCAACAATTGATTCAGAAGGTTGGTTGAGGACTGGTGATCTTGGTTATATTGATGATAATGGATTTGTTTACATAGTTGAAAGGATAAAAGAGCTAATCAAGCACAATGGGTATCAGGTATTCAAACCCATAACAGTTTCAGTTTCAACTAGAATATCACTGTATCAGTAAATTGCTTTAGCTATCAGGGTAACAACATATTGCTTGTCCCAGGTGGCTCCTGCAGAATTGGAGTCTGTGCTGCTGAGTCACCCTCTTATAGCTGATGCAGCAGTTATACCGTGTGTTACCCTCTCATGTTTTTTACTCTTATTATTCATAATCTGTGTGAATTTTTCATCTGGAAACAAAGACATGATGCAGGTTGGAAGATGAAGAAACTGGACAGATACCAATGGCATATGTGGTGAGAGCAGCTGGTTCTGAACTCTCAGAAGACCAAATCATTCAATTTGTTGCAGGCCAGGTAACTTATATTTTCTGTGCACATTTCAAGTATTTTTTAACCTGCATAAAATGAAATGGAGAATTTTCAGGTGGCTCCATATAAGAAAGTGAGAAGGGTGAGTTTCATTGACACTATTCCAAAGTCAGCTGCTGGCAAGATATTGCGCAAGGATCTTGTTTCACAAAGCAAATTTCAACCTGTCTCTAAGCTATAAGGAACAAGTAGAAATGACAGTATCCAAGAATGTTTCACTGTTCTAAGATATCAAATTGTTAATCCTAGATTTACTGGTGCAGGCTAAATGGATATTTAATGTTTGTAAAACTAGAATAAACTGATTTGGCAGAAAAAAAGAGAAGAACACAGTGAATCAGAACTCTAAATAAATATTTATTAATAAATAATTTGTGGCTTTGATCTTATTGTGAGTTTGTGAATTCTGTATTATTCTGTTGTCTTTTGAGGCTGTTTGCACATGTCACTACCATTTGTATTTATGGATGAACAGAAAGTAGGTTTATATCGTGCTGAGATTTTAGTTGTACAAAGATTCACTCCAAGCCAAAATATTCAGTGTACAGTGGATACTGTTTATTTTCTTAGAAAATTATAATTGGAAAGAATAATAGATTAAGTATATGGAGTAGCTTCACCAATATCTTATTTAGGGACTGTTTATAGAATAAAAAGTAATGAAAATTCAAATACTAATACTATTTTAATCTTAAAATTACACTACTAACTTTCTAAATCTAAATGGCAGCATCATATATCTCTCTTTATCTAAACAATATTTAAAAATTTGAAATAAAACAAAAAATTTCTGTAAAAATTATTAACTCATTCGAATTCAAATTGTAAATATTTCCAAAGTATGAAATTTGATTTTTTTTTTCTATTTTTTCTCTCTTCTAATTCTTATTATTATCTTTCAAGCATGAGACTGCTTCATTCATCTATATTTTCTTCATCTTTGTTGTATTAGATCTTTTTATCAAATTCATCTTATTTATTTCTCATAGACTTCATGGTAAAAATAATAGATGCAAAAAAGTTGTTCTTCGTCTATATCATCAAATTTCTTAATTTTCTTTTAATCTTTTTCTTTTGTATTCTAACTCCTCTTTATTCAAATTCAAAACAACATAATACTTCTAAAATTCTTGTATTTTTAGTAGAAAAATTTTGTATTGAAAAACATATAATCTTTTTTTCTAAAATTTGAGAAAAATTTAAATATTTTAATTAATTATATAAAGATATAAGAACTTCAAAATTTATTTTAAACTTGGATAGTGTTAAATTTGATAATAATATGTATTTTATTTTTAATATTTACTTTGAAAATGACAATTTTATGGATCACTTTAAAGAATTTTATAAACCCTAAATGAACTTTAAAAACAAAGATAGTCAAAATAAATAAGAAATTAAATAAATTATTATGATAAAATTAGTTGTTAAAAAGATATTCAAAATTATAGTATTATTTTTATACTTTAATATCATTTTTATGAAAACCTAAAACATGAAATATGAGGTGGACCCTTAGGGTGTGTTTGGATTAAGAAATGGATTTGAGGGAGTAAATTTGAGTTTATTTGAGATGAAAGTGCGTGAAAAGGTACTTTCTTTGGATTAAGGGAAAGATGGTAAGATTTAAGAGCAAAGTTTGTGAAAATTTATGAATGATGTGATAGATATAATAATATTTTAATATATAAAATTATAAATTTACTTTTATAATTCAAACATAAAATATAATTAATTTATTTAATATAATTAATAATTTTTAAAAAATTATAAAAAAATATTAAATTAGAAATTATCATTAAAATTTAATTTATTATAAAATATGTTAATTTTTTAAAATAATTTTAATATTTAAATTTAAAAATAATTATTACTCTATAATAAAAAAATAATTATTATTATATAATTTATTTTAAATATTTATATTCATTTATATTAAATTATAACTATATTTATATTATTATTAATTAATTTATTAATAATTATATATAAATACTTTTATTATAAAAATTTATATAATATTTATTTTTTAAATATTATTAATATATATATATATATATATATATATATATATATATATATATATATTTTATTATTTAAAAATATAATTTTTTATATATATATTTATTTATATATATATATATTTTTTTATATATATTTTTAAAAAAATTAAATATATATATATATATATATATATATATATATATATATATATATATATATATATATATATTAAAACGTGTGCGATGTGTTTCTTATGAAATCATAAAAATTTATTAGTAAGACTTTTAAAGGAAACGAATAGAATAGGTTATTTTTATTTTGATCAGCAATTAAAATATACTTTTTTAATTTATAATATGTTAAATTATATAAAGGTAAGTATTTATACAACACAAATTGATTTTATTAATATAACTTCTATTAATACACGTTTTCATTATGGTGATAAAATAGGTCAATCAGTTATAATTAGATAGAACGAAAGTCTTGAGCTTTCCAAATCAAGTTAGAGAGACAACTCATTAATTTTTTTTTGTTTCAATAATATATATAGTAAAAATAAATTTAATCATATAATTTTTTTAAATCTTTAATTAGATAATTAATGCCTTTAATAGATTAAAATAATTAATCATAAAAATATTTTTTAAATTTTAATTAGTTAATTAATGTCTTTAATTAGATAGATTAAAAGGATTACCACTTTAGATGTTAAATTATTTTATTATAACTACTAGTTGATACTTATTTATTAATAATCGAAGTTATAATTTTATTGTATAAATGTATTTTAAAATAATATAATACACCTTTTTAAAAAAAATTATCATTTTAGTTTTTAATTAAAAAGGACTGACCAGCAAATTAAGTAAGACAAACTAAAATAGGTTATTAGATTTAAAATATCAATAACACAAACCAATTTTCTTGTTATCAATTTTACTAGTTCTGTCATTATAAAATTTCAGTAACATGTAATTTCTAGTCCCTAATTACAAATAAAAATTCCAATATATAAACAAATGGTTCAAGCAATCATTTCTATTTACAATTATTTCCTCTAATCATTCCACTTCCTTCTCTTAAGAGAATACAATGACCTTCTCGAGACTTTTTAACTCATGTCATATGTTCATTTCATGTTCGATACATTAATTTGATATTATTTTTATTACATTTCTCTTCCATGAAGTAGTTCATCTCAACCAAAAATTTTCAATCCTTTATCAATTTTAATATTAGTATTTTCATATATACTTAATTAATTTATAACATAATGATGTATTCCTTATTAGTAATCTCAATCGATACATTACCATTTATTTTCTTCGATGAAATTTTTCATGAATATAACAAATTGATAATTTTTTTCTAAATTTATAGGATGATTAATCAAAATCAAGATTTTTTTTTATGAAGACTAAAAACATTTAAGTAAATATTTAGGTTTGAAATTAGTCTATAGTTTTAGACTTTATAATTTCAATTTTTATTTTTTAATAGCTAAAAATAAATACATAAACATAACTACAATTCTATATTTTTGAAGTTGGATTAGTCATTGATCAATATACTGATTTAAAATTTAATAGTTTGATTCAAGTTAGTAATAAAAAATATTTGGTAATTAAAAATACACCAAGTAATGCTGAAAATATAGTATCATAATTTTATGGTATTCAGTTCTGTTGCTAATCCATGCAATTTCTTCGTCATTGTATAAACTCTTGAGCCACTGAAAATACTTAGAAAAATAAATAACTCAAATGCCATCAGAGATCTTCCAAAGCCCCAATGAGTTCCGATGCGGGTCCTATCTCGTAGAGTGCAACAAATTTTGAGACCCAAACCTCACAAAGACCCTTTCTATTACACAGAACTGTTGCACCTTTGCAAAACCATCGGCACACTTAAAAAAGCGCATGCCCAGGTTGTGGTCGCTGGCCACGACAAAGACCCCTTCATTGCCACTAAGCTCATTGATAAGTACGCCCTTTTTTCCAACCTTGAACTCGCATGCAAGGTGTTTGATAATTTGTCCGAACCAGATGCTTTCTGTTGGAACGTGATCATCAAGGGCTACGCTAATGTGGGTCCGTTCGGTGAAGCCTTTAACATTTACAATGCGATGCGTTGGCGGGGCACCTCCCCTAACAAGTACACTTACCCGTTTGTTCTCAAGGCATGTGGCGCCGAGGGAGCTTCTAAAAAGGGTCAATTAATTCATGGGCACGCTGTGAAGTGTGGATTGGACTTGGATTTGTTTGTGGCCAATTCGCTTATTGCGTTTTACGCTAAGTGTCAAGAAATTGAAGCGTCCAGAAAAGTGTTTGATGAAATTCCTCAACGAGATATTGTTTCTTGGAACTCCATGATTTCGGGGTATACTGTGAATGGTTATGTGAATGATGCTATTCTGCTCTTCTATGATATGTTAAGAGATGAAGGTGTAGTAGGTCCTGATCATGCCACAGTTGTAACTGTTCTTCCTGCCTTTGCTCAGGTAGCAGATATTCATGCAGGGTATTGGATTCATCGTTATATTGTGAAGACAGGGATGGAACTGGATTCTGCTGTGGGAACTGGACTTATAACGTTGTACTCAAATTGTGGTTATGTAAGCCGGGCGAGAGCTATCTTTGACAAGATCTCTGTTAGGCGTGTTGTAGTGTGGAGTGCAATAATTAGGTGCTATGGGACATATGGTCTAGTGCAGGAGGCGCTCACTTTGTTCCAGCAAATGGTTGAGGTTGGGTTTTTCCCTGATGACATTGTGTTTTTGTGTTTGTTATCTGCGTGCAGTCATGCAGGTTTGGTTGAGCAGGGCTGGCAACTTTTTCACAGCATGGAAACCTATGGAGTGGGGAAGAGGGAGGCACATTATGCTTGCATTGTGGATATGTTGGGGAGAGCTGGTGATCTGGAGAAAGCAGTGGAGTTCATTCAGTCTATGCCTGTCCAACCTGGGAAAAATGTTTATGGTGCATTGTTGGGTGCTTGTAGAATACACAAAAATATGGAGCTTGCTGAATTGGCTGCGGAGAAGTTGTTTGTCTTGGACCCGGATAATGCTGGGCGTTATATGATTCTAGCACAGATGTATGAAGATGCAGGGCGATGGCAGGATGCATCCAAATTGAGGAAAGTAGTAAAGGAGAAAGAAATCAAGAAGCCAATTGGGTATAGCTCCGTAGAGCTAGAATCAGGTCATAAAAGATTTGCCGTAAATGATGAGAGTCATTTATGTACAACACAGATCTTCCAGATCTTGCTTAGCTTAGATAGGATTATGGGTAAAGAAACTCTCGCAATATGATGCCATTTTGTACGCAGTGGTATATCCAACCACGAGAAAGGGACATTCTTTGGCAGCTATGATCCACTCGTGGAAAACATCTATTCATTGGTTATTTGTGTATTTTAATATCAATTTTAGAACTGTTGTTAAATAAGGCATCATTGAAAATACGGAGTTTCAACATTGATTTAACAATTGTTGAAAGCTTCTTTTAACATTGATTTTATTGGCAACTAATGTTAAAAGGTACAAATTTCATGACTCATTTGTTGTAACTTTCAAGATTGGTTGATGACATGACCATGTTAAAAAACTACAATTTTTAATTACCAATTACATCGGTTAATGTACTATTTGAAAGATAAAAATATTTAAATTTCTAACTTTGATGATATAATTAATGTTAAAAATTATAATTTTTAGAGTGTGTTTGGATTAAGAAATGGATTTGAAAGAGTAAATTTAAGTTGATTTGAAATAAAAGGTAGAAAATTAGATTATTTAGATTAAAAAAAAATAAAATTTTTGGAAAAAGTTTATAGAAATTTGTGAATGATGTGATAGATATAATAAATATTTTATTATTTTTTTAATATATAATATTTTAAAATTAAAAATTTATTTTTATAATTAAAAAAAATTATAATTTATTTATTTAATATAATTAATAATATTTAAAAATTATAATAAAATTAAATTACATAATTATTTTTAAAATAAAAATTATTTATTATAAAATATATTAATTTATAGATTAAAACTTAGTAATGTTTTAAATGTAAAATTAAAAATTTTTAAACTACTTTTAATATTAAATTTAAATATTTATACTTATATTTATTGAATTATAATATTTTTATTAAAAAATTATATAATATTTGATATTTTTATTTTCAAATATTGTTTATTATTATATTATATAAATTAATATATAAAAATATATATA
>Ga0099825_1005891_pt1 | contig 15578 bp, 7 predicted proteins | sample SiratroredBW_FD_76838 | JGI IMG/M metagenome (GOLD analysis project Ga0099825, IMG submission 76838) | Root nodule microbial communities of legume samples collected from California, USA - Siratro red BW | ecosystem: Host-associated > Plants > Roots > Nodule | place: USA: California | collected...
AAGAACAAATAAATATATATATATATATATATATATATATATATATATAATAAAATAAGGAAAGAAAATATAAACATTCAGAAAATCACACTTATTATTACTCAACCAATTAAATTGGCCAAACTTTCAAAAGTCTTTAGTAGAGTAGCCTTGCAACGAGAGAAAGTAGTCTAAAGAGAAGAAATGTAAATAGAAATCATAAAAAAGAATTTCTCTTTAGTATATTATGGAAAACTATGAAAAAAACCAAAGATAAGGAAATGGTTTGCGAAACAGATTTGAGGTTCGAGAGTTGGTTATATGTGAGGAAGGTATTAACACCCTACAACGTCTGTCCTAAAAGCGTACCTTTAATCAAATGAGTAGAGTGTGGTTTATTAAAATGTTTATTTAAAAAAAAACATAAATACAAGTAAAAAAGCAAAGAGAATTTTTTATTTATTTTGGATCCGATAAGAATTGACTTTACTCCTACATATTTTCATCCATGATGAAAAATCATGATTTACGTAGTTCTAGATAGAAAATGTGTGTTTGATGTTTGAGTATTTTCTAAGTTTTTATATTTTATTTTATTTTTTATTATATTTTATTTTGTTTGTTTTTATATTTTGGAAAAATTTATATATTTTCTTAATTTTAGAGAATTTTTTTTATAAATTTTTTTAACAATAATTAAAAATAAACTAAACAGATACGAATATGGGTTTATGCATACGACTATGACTATACAGATGCAGATATGGGTGGGAGAGAATTAAAGTTGCTATTTTTTTTTCCTTTTTTCAATTTTTCCTTTATTTTTTCTTCTTTCTTCATTCGTAGTGCTAGCTTCGAACTCAAGGACTTTGGAAAATGAGATTAATCTTCTCACCAACAAGACACAATGAGCTTTTGTCCATGGAGAACAAACATGTTTTACAATACAAAGTGGATGCCTGAGCATTAAAACATATTAAAAATCATACATGATATTAATATTAGAACTACATTTACATAACATTAATGCATATAAAACATATCCTATTTCTCTTTGTGAGTGCAATTTTTTGAAGTGTTGAACGTTCCGAAAATTTCTAAAATAAATGTTGGAGATCCCACATCGACTAAAGATGAGGCCTTTCAATATTTTATAAATGGATGCAAACCTCACTTTACAAGCCGGTTTTGTAAGGTTGAGTTAGGCTTAAATTTCACTTCTTGACATAGTATCAGAACCTATATTATCACGGTTGTTAGGCCACTGGCTATCGGGCCGCTATCGGACCATCCTTAAATAATATAGTCTCACGCACTAATTGAGCAGTATCGATGTGAGCGGGTGTGTTGGAAATCCCACATCGTCTAGAGATGAGTCATTTCAATAGTTTATAATGTGGGTGCAAACCTCCAAGGTTGAGTTTGACTTAAATTATACTTCTTGATATGGTATCAATTGGTGGGCCACCCGCTATTGGGTCGCTATCGGACCACCTTTAAACGATATAGTCCAACGCACAAGTTGAGGGAGATCCCACATCCACTAGAGATGAAACCTTTAAATAGTTTATACAAAATTTTGTCTTAAAATGGATGACTCTTTAATTGTAATAATTCTGAAAAAAAAAATACATCCAGAAATAACATTCCAAATTCAGAAATAATAAAATCAACAGGAACTAAAACGAAAGAATTAAATACGCAATAAAAATCTTAAATTAAAATTAATTTCGAAATTAAAAATAAGAAAAATCTTGCTCATTTGACAATAGTTTTTGAAGGGACTAGTTGACCATGTTTAACGTGGTAACTTATGGATACAGTTGACCATGTTTAATGATTTAGATGTAGTAACTTATGGATAGTCAAGGACAACATTTGAAAGATGGTTGATATAAGTTTTATACCAGTAAAATGTATGATGGTGGTTTCATTAATAGATTCACCATTGTCAGGTATGTCTTAAAGTTAAAAAAAGACCTAGTGTCTATTAGAGCCTTAGATATAAAGAGTTTCAAGTGTAATTTGTAAGATAGAATGATACACGTTAAGAATATGGATGATGGTTATGGTAATGTAGAACTTTAGGAAAGAAAATTTATATTTTTTTGAGCGAGTATCCATAAATGTATTAATGTTATATTTGTCTTGATATTACATGCGTGCATAATCTTGTGAAAAAGTCTGGCACATGTGTATCACATGGATGCCATCTTAAGAGTTAGAAATCTTTCTAAAGAATGGAATCTTTACCATTTTTGTGAATATTGTACATATGGAAACCGGTATAGCCAAAGTTTTTCAATAATATACAAAACAAAAATTATGTTAGATTATGTCCACGCAGATTTTTGGTAGTTGTCTACAATATGTTGAATACTTGTGTCAAATTGGCTAAAGTATTTGAGTAATATTATATGTTTTTTTTAATACTTGTGTTGTTTAATAATATATTTTTTATTTGCAATAAAGAAAACTCTGGATTCATGGCATAAGTCACATCTTAAATTTTGATCAATTTAAATGCGTGAATACATTTCAGAAAATTAAACCCTTCTAGAGATTATGTAGAAAAGTCGAATTTGAAATCTTACTAAAATATCATTTTTTTTTATCACTTTAAAGTTATGATGGTTGAATATTATGAAACCCCACCAACTAATAACACATGCGATGAAGCCTCCGAGCCCACAAGCTCAATGATCTCAACAAATTGCAAAATAAGGGACCATCAAAAGGACCCTCAGCTATGCTTGTTTAGACGTAGTATGAAAATAGAAAACTTTAACTGCACAATTTCAACCTTAAAAAACCTTAATTTTTTCATTAAAATAAACCACGATTTTATTTCTGAAAATTATCTTGCTTTGGATTATAAGTGGAGTTCAATTTCAAACTGTAAAGAATCTCATTCCTTGTCATTCTACTTCTGAAAATAGTAATTATTGCATTGTATAGTGCAACTTATGCTGCAGAATAGGATGTTTTTCTTCCTATTGATGGAGAAGGAACGTATTGCTAGCCTATTTTAAAATCTTCTGTAACACTATTTAAAATTTGGCTTAGTTATTATTATTTCATTTATTTTATTTTATTTTATTTTAAATCATAGAACTAATAAGGGATTCAATTTGGTTTTCTCTCTCTAAGCTGATTAAATAGTATTAAAATGATTAGCGACCGTTTTGAACCATCACCGTCAAGTCATATTTACATAAAAGCTATTTTTAATTGTTACAATCCAGTTTCTATTAATTTTTAATTTTCTCTATTTAAATCTTATTTAACGAGTGGCAGTGACTTCAGAAAAAAAGTTAACTAGTGATGGTTTATAATCATCATTAATTAGAGGGTTAACCATCACTAATAATAATGATTTAACAAGTCAATCTAAATGGACGGGACAGATTACATCTTTTTGAAAAAAAGATTGAAGATCAAATTACATTAATTTGAAAATTGAGAGATCAAATTGAATTATTTATTAAAAAATAAAACAAAGAATAATCAAGTCTTCAAATTTAATATTTAATAGTATATTCTCTAAACCTTTTCCAAACAAGAAAATATTCCTCACTCTATAATGTAAAAATAATTATGTGTAATAATGATACTTTTTAAACATAATAGATAATGTTTTATCTAATAAAACATTTTATGTATTGGAATATTATTTATTTCAAAATATATTTTTATAATGTAATTATATATAACATTAACATTCATATATTATATCATATTCTGCAGGACTTTAAACAAATTGAATTCAAATCAGATAAGAAAAATCTTGACTTGTATGGTGTGATTCAGCTAGGAGGATAGTTGTGCTAGTGTAGCTTTTTGAACTACGAAGATCTAAATCAATTTGAGGTGGGAAAATATTATTGTGAGAAATAAAATGTCTAGAATTTATTTAAATAAATTTCTTTATAATTATAATAAGAAGGAAAAAATAAAAAAGTTTCGTAGATTAAATTGTCATACATAAATTAAACAAAATCATAACAAATAGAATTAGTCTATAAAAAAGTTCAATTTCTTTTTTTTTTGGAAGTTCGTGCACATATATATATATATATATATATATAAAGTTTGGCCTTTAGTTACCTGTATGATAGAGGTGGGTCTGTTGTGGTGGGGGCTTGGGTGAGGTAGATGATTATGGAATGGAAGGATAAGAGATGAATGGAGGCAATACTTGAAGTTGCTTTATACAAAATGATAAATATTAAATATGTATTTATGGTTGTTATTTAAATTCATTTGGATGACATTTTCAGGTTGATTATACATAAAAATGAATAAAAGTAATATCTAGTTTTTTTTTAAAATAGAATAAAAAAATATAATGAATATGCACGAAAATATTAAGAGAAACATCTGATATTTTTATTAAAAAGATACCTTGAATATGCCTAAAAATGAGTTTGAGACATATCTTATTTTTTTAAATTTAGATAAAGAGATATATGCACCAAATTGTTAAGGAGAAAGTGAAAAAAGACATGGATTAATTAGAATCCTTGTGCTGAATACACAAATATTTGAGGTATTAGAGTAACATGGTATGGTACTCTCGAATCAAGGTACAACGATTGATGAGTAACAGTGGCAGGTGCAGCCAAGTAATTCCGAACTTCAAACTCAGTATTGTTGGTTTGAACAGAACCATTGAAGTCACTATCAAATCTATACCAAAATTAACTGCAGGATCACCAAATTTACTACATAATTATTCACTGTCATTTCCTTTGGATCCATTTTTTTCTCTACCACAATAGTAAATATGCTTCTACCGTTTTTAACATTTTCCTCGAAAAACTAATATATGTCCTTCTCCTATGATGTTACTTGGGTCCAGAGAAACCACCTCTGTATTAACGTTATTCACCCTTTACCATCTTCTGAAGAATCCTGCAAACCATTTCCTGCAAATGTTTTCCCTATGCCCACCATAGTGCGTGCTTCGATTTCATCAAACACTATGACCAGTCACTTGTTACAACCATTTCTTATCTGTCTAATATTCTACAAAATAATATTCCTTTTCCAACGTTACATTACACCAAAATATCATGATCTTTTTACATGTATAAATTTTCACAGTGTTAAAACCAACATAGATAGTAGATAATAAGATCCTCTGGGTATTTTATTACAAATTTCATTCTTAATTATATATATAATTATGTCTAAGACTACAAAACTTAAAACGTCACCATAATATCAACGAAGTGACAAATAAATCATACATAATTTTGATTCTTAAAATTAAGGCATAATATTGTGGAAGATTTTACATCGATTGAAAATGAGTTATTTCAATAGTTTATAAATAGATGCACATTTTATTTTATAAGCCGATTTTATAAGGTTAAATTAGGTTTTTACTTTTTGATGAAGTATTAGAGTTTATTTTAACACGATTGTTGGATCTATCAAACCTCAGTTATCAGATCATTATCAAATTATCTTTATATATAAGCTAAAGCTATATTCGAATTGAGAAATCTCAACATGAACGTGAGTGTAACGTAGAACTCTGCAACCTATATTTAATAATTGCATTGCATGAGATGTGAAAATTGTTAAAAGGGAAAATGTGTGAAGGGAAAAGGACATGAGAGAGAAGTGGACGTATGCACGTGCATGGAAGATGGTGATGATGGCATGCAGAGTGAAGTCAAGTGGCAATGCAGATTTGCAGTCAATAATTCAGATAATAGGAACAAAGGAGAGAGTGAGCAGAAGGGTAGCATTAACAAGTATATGGTGAAAAGAAGAGACCAAAAACAAACCAAACCACTCGTCACTTTCTTCACTTTCCTCTTCAAAAACTGGCCCCATGCTGTTTCCACTTCATCTCAATCTACTATCATAAATTTTTCTCCTTAAAATAACAATATTATTACATAAATTTTCAGTTTTAGGGCATTTTTTTATTAGGAGTTAATACTATTTTATGCTTTTTGGTCTTCAAAGATGGAAATTTTAGAATCCAAGCACATTTGCATGTATATGACAGCTTATCTTATCCAGGTACATAATATGAATATATTTTTCTTCTAGGTCTTATCAAGACACACCGCACAATGGAAATAAATTTTATTATCTGTCTCAATAAGATTTTATCAAGATATACACCTATATTATTTCGTCATATATACCAATCAAAATTGATAATCCATTTTTGTTGTGTATATTGTGAAAATATATTTTCACTGTGTATCTTAACACAGACTGCTTTCTTCTTGCACTGTCATAGTTTTCTCCTGCAAGCCATAGGAAGGAAAAATACCGTTTTACCCTAAATGAAATAATAAATAAATCCCCTTACATCTTCTTCATTTTTGTTGATGCACTTTCTTCATCTTCATTTTCTCAGTTACACCTCTTTCATCTTAAAAACCTAAACCACATTATAAAAATTAAAGCTAAATAATTGAAAAAGAAAAAATAATGTATGCAAACTATAATACAGTAACTGAAAGCAACTAGAACGACCATGTACTTTTCGTTCCTCTGATTTGTTGATTTAGCAGTGCAAGTTTATGAACGTTGTTGAGCTTTCATAACCAGTATCGTTCTCTGCAAGGATTCCAAAATGGATTATCTCATACAATACAATTAATTTTGTATTGTGAATTTTACATTCTGGAATTGAAAATTTTAGAATGATATTTTTAGTATTTTGGAAAGCATAAAGGTGCAGGAAGAAGACATGGAGCTGGAGGAAGAATTTGCCCTTAACAAAATTTTGTCAAGAAGATTTTTGTTAAAAAACTGGGCCAGATTCAAGGATTTCAACTTAAAAAACCCAAGCCTCAAGCAATTTGTTTTTTCTTTCTAAAACATATCTTCCATCTTTTCATTTCAACAATGCTTAAAATACAGAAGTTGTAATTTCTGATGGTACAGATTCTTTCTCTTAACACTTTACAATAAATAATAGCTTGAAGCTACATATTCATTAATTATGCTTGGTTTAAATTGTAAATATTACAATTTTTAAAAATTAAATTTATACTAGAAAATAATTTATGTCACATTTCATTTTCTTTCTTTTTATGAAAGTTAAGCTTTCAAAGTTAAGCTTTGCCCTCTTCGTATATATTTGGACATACATATATAATGTTAATGTAGAAAAGACAATTCCAATTACATATAAGTCCAGATCAACAGTAGAATCATAGTAGTTAATAAAAACAAAGAAAAAAAAACACAATTAAAGTGGTAGAGTATAGGTGGTTATGCTAAGAGACTAACTTTAATGTTGTATTTATTTTTTATCATTTATATGACCATAATATGAATTGGATAGCAGAGAAGAGATACTATGAATTGGATAGCATATAATGAATTTTTGTATTTTGTTTATAAATTATATTCTTATTTATAACAATCTGAGTGGAAAAGAGATGAATTAGGTTTAGTAATTGTGATCGATAAAACTTATCATTGTCACGTTGTTATGTGATGTATTTTCTAAAGTTTCAAATTTTATAGTACAAATCATTTTATTTTTAAAAAATATATAAAATTAAAATTAACTTAAATATAAATTTTAATTTATTAAAATAAAATAATGCGATAAAAAAGTATCACACTGGTGACATATGTGATATCCATGATATTACCTAGTTTTTAACTCATCATTTAAACTCAACTCAAAGCTACTTTAGAACCTAAGTTTTGACTAAAAGAGTTTTACAAGCTATTACCAATTTAAAATACAATTAACAAGATGTATTCTTTGTAATCTTTGACGATTTTACTCGTGAGAATATGATTTTTTTTTGTAGAAATTAGTTGCGTTGATTTTATTTGGAGCAATGTGATGGTAAAGTTATAAGTAAATGCTTGAATTTAAACTTCATTACAAATTTTGTGTACCAAATGTTGTGAATCAAATTAGTATAGTAAGAGTTTCTATGTCCACCTCTATTTGCTACCTCTTGCCATTCCTTGGTATCATTGCCTCTATCATCTTATCGTTGTGGCTCCTATCTTGGCCCCATCCTTCAAGGAATTAAACGTTCTAGATTGTATAATCTATGAATACTTTTTTTCATAGAAAAGTTTTCAAATTAGATAATTCTGAAAGCACTTTAAGATTATACAATCTAAAGTAAAATAAACTAAAATTGTGCAATTATGAAGACTCTTGTATTATACAATCTAGATTTTTTTATAAAGAAAAAATAGCTTTTGGATTATGTAATCTAAAAAAAAAAATTATAAAAAAATACTTATATATTGTATAATATAGAAGTAAAAAAAAAAGCTTTTAAATTGTACAGTTTAAAAGTAAAAATCGACTTTTTGGATTGTTAAAACTTTTCTTTATACAAAACATGACTTATAGATACAGATTACAGAATTTGAAAGTAAAAAAGCTTCTAATTAACACAATTCTGAAGCTAGATTTTCTTATTGTATATTCTGAAAGTTTTTTTTCATGTCAAAACTTTTAGGTAACCATAAAAGCAGACATTTTTCAGGTCTAAGTGAGGGTATGGTGGTAGTTTGGAAATAGAGAATGAGTTGGTGATAGAGCAGCAAAATAAGCATAATAAGATATGCATGCATAAAATAATGTAATAGCGAGACGATGACTCTGCATTATGCAACTTGCACATATCTCTGTTTCCTTCCACTTGCCATGTGATTGTGCAACTTTCCACTTTGAATTGAGGTCCGTTTCTGTCCATTCATGTCCATATTAGCTGTCACCCTCAATAACCACACTCACCTCCTTTTGAGCAAATCTAACAAAGGGATTTTCATCTTCTACAACTATTTTTCACAACTACCTCATCTCACTCACCCTAGTATATTTAGGTCCTAAACCATTTCTACACATCATGTAAAAAACCATTTCTACATTCAATAATTTTCAGGAATCATGTCCCTAGTCCCCACACAACTCATTTGAAAAGAATTTATTATGGAACATGAAAGCACAATGCGTATAATTTATTGATATATTAAAAATTGCAATCCTCTGATACAATAAACCAAGAAATTTCCCTGTACAATAAGAAAATTCCCTTTTTCCATCGAAATAGGTGGAACCCCAAAATTCTTCATATTTACACTTCAAAATATAACTCAAAATGGTAAGAGCAATGAGAGCTTGCCGCCAAAAAATCCCAGCCCTTATGAAGAACTTAGATCCCATGCAGAAGAAATGAATTTAGCTTACCTACTTGATGGCATATGAACGGGTACACACTGATTCAAGAGCCTCAGTGAACAGAGAAGAGAAACTGGTCATTGCCTGAAACACTCCAGGCAAGCCTGTTTGCAAATTGTTGAGGGTCATGGCTCTTGTTACCTCCACAGCTTTTGAATGCCTCAGCATTTCATCTTCAACACGCCTTTGGCAGGTTGCCAGTTCCAGTTTTTTCTCAGCCAGTGGATCGCGTGCATCCAAACCTTGTCCATTGTCAGGTGCTGTGTCAGGAAGGCTAATGCCTACCATAGAATACGAACTGTAGAACTTCCTCTCCAGGTTTCTCAGAGAGGAAGCCTTTTTCTCAAGTTCCTTGGATGCAGTCTCGGTTCTTTTCTTGATCTTCAGCTCTTCAGTTTGCTTGGAAGATATCACATGGACCACATTGATAAAGCTCTTGATGGCTTCAGATGCAACCGTGTCTGGAACACGGTCAAGTGCGAGTTTCCATTCATCAAAGAAGTGGTATGTATCAGAGTTGTCCCTGCTGTTGTTGATGTTATCATTGCTGAGTGGAAGAAGGCTGAGCTTATACCAGCCATGCAGGGAGAGGATGAAGTCCCGCTGAAATTTTATAAGGCGACAAAAACTGGAGTGCCAAGCTGACACGGCCGATTCAAGGTCCCGAGTAGCCTGCCTGTGCAGTTCAGAAGTGGAGTCACCTCTTGAAGATCTGTTCACAAGGCCACGGACTTGCTGCACTATGTTGCTTTGAATTTCATGGTAATTGTGCATTGCTTTCCACATGTACATAAATCTACAATTTAACACATCACAATTCACAAACATAGTAAGACAACACAGTTATCTTGAGCAGGCCATCCCATCCCCATTTTTAATATAAAACATAATAGATAAGCACTTGTTGCTAGGAGACAAATTCTTGATGTAAATAATTAAGGCACCTCAGTACTTGGATGTTTCAGAAGTGAGGAAAAAGAAAATCTCAATTCCATTCCCATACTCGGAATTGTGACTGTTTCAAGATTTATTCTCATGCCATGCCCCTATATTGTTATATGCACCGACTCAGCTCAATAACCATCCACTTTGAAGATTTACACCGAATGTGGAAACATCTTGCCTTCATGATTCGTGTGGTTAAGGTTGTTTACAATGGCAGCAAAATTTATATGGTGAATATCAAGCTCATAAAATTTCATATCAATCCAAGATTAAAAAAAAATGTTATGTCATCAAAATATTTGAAATAAACAATTAAGGAGAAATATAATTTTAGATTTGCTAGAATTTGACTTGCCAATCTGTTAGTTATATAACATTATTTTTTGGCCGAAATGTGGGAAATCTTACACTACCCTAATCAGAAACATACTATCATATGTTTATATATAACATGTCTTACTGCAAAATTGACCCTGATAGGTTATTTGGAACAGAAAAATAGAAACAGATTAATATCAGTAATATGAATGAGTTTTTACAGTTTATAACACCCAGTCAAATAGTTTAGAATCAGTTAACCAGGGTTATCCCATCATATGGTTTAACAGACCTACTCCATCAATAAATTAGTTATGCTCAAATGGAGACTAAAAAGACAAGATAACATTTTGACAGATGCACTGGTGGGCCAAGGTTGGATTATAAGAGGTAGGCAGTAGCTGGACAGTTTGGTACAAAGAAGCACATGCAATAACACAGAGCTGACAAAGCAAGTGGCATACGAGAACGGTAAGCCATAATGGTTTCAACTACCACCCAAGATTTTCTAGACCCAAAGTAGGCAGCATACTCTCACACGAGGTAAATGAGGGCATTTGAAAAAGTTAAAAAGCATTTCAATTCTTACAGTTAAACTTAAAAGTTCTTTAATAGGGTTAATCACTTGTATCAGCTCAAAGTTCTCACATTCCACCAGATCAAATCAACATTTACAAAATATCCAAGGAACAAGACACGGCATGATCCTAAATTATGGCCTCACAACAAGCCGCACATATTCAAGTGTGTTTGATCATGAAGTCCAAATATCTCATTTAATTTGTAAATGGCTACAATAAGACCAAAACACAAGAAATTTTCATTAATCCAAAATACTAGACAATTTTTGGGAGCCAATTAAGTTATTAAAGTTGATTATTTACAGCAGTAAAAATAAGCACGTCAGTGAGCTCCCATATGCATGATTGGTTGTAAAATTGGATTAATAGATAATCACTATAGTTCTGCACTTCTTTGTGATTAATGATGTAATAATGGTCCAATCTCATGTACAAGAACTTGATTATTTAGCCATCCAACATCTGGAGGTACCAAAACAGTAAAGCTATTGAAGAAGAGACATACCCATGAATGAGAGCAACAAGCTGAGGGACCAGATCAGAGTCCCTAAGGCCAACAATGGCAGTTGAGGTGGTAGACACAGCCTGAGATGTAACAACTATTAGTGACTGCAGCCTATTTATGGAAGTCTTGGTTTTGAATATCTTAGCCTCGTCCTCTCCTTTGTACTCCTGAGTCTGCAGAGCTGACAATTTCTTTTCATGTTCAATCTTAACACCTTCCCTAGCCTTAATTCAAGCACAATTTGTAGAAAGTGTTAGCATAGCACACCTCGTTTCCAAACCACATGGTTTAGGTTTTTAGCTAAAAATAAATGCAACAGAACCACCTGACTCCAGTTTGGTAAAAAGGCAGCCAAGTTGGACACAAAATTTATGGTCATTTCAAACATCCATAACAATATCCTAGGCATTACTTTTTTTTTTTCTTTTAATGCCGTAAGTCTAAAGAAACGTGCCTTTTTCAGTAAGTTTACACCACACATTTACATGTGACAGAAAATGTTTGCCCTTCACATAGCTTACGGAAACAAAAAATGGTAAAATAGACCCAACTGAGAGTGAACAATCAATGACATGTAAGACAAAATTTGAAGAAACAGACAAAGTGGTTTAATTACTTAAAATCTGTTAATCGCTGGGTTAATCTCCAGTCAGTTCATCTGAATGGGGTAAAAGAGTTAAGGGTGTGGGTATTTCAGGCATTTCACATAAAATAAATTATGATTAAATTAAAATAATTTTAGCTAATTGCTTAATTAACGCTAATTTACAGCAAGACTCTGGTTAAGACAAGCACCGCCCCTTCAAATCAGGAAATTATCCATGAATGATTCATAGGCAAACACTGTTTACCGTATCACCTAATATACACTTAAATCATTACTCGACATGTGTAAAAGCATTTTGGGGATAAGCATGTTTCTATCATGGAGCATTATTTGTACCACAATAATAAAGGTTGGTCCCAACAACCGAGGCCATTGTGGTCAATTCACAATGGGGAAAAAGGGAAAGGAGGTCATTTTCAAACTTAAGAGTCAAATTCTGCTGTGACCTTACGCAACCAAAGTCCAACAAAACCTACACCGTTTCCTTTTTTCCTTCACCTTTTTATGCTCTCGAAAAATATAATTCATTTTTCTAAAAAGGGAACCGCGTTATTATCCAAATCCCACCACAGCCCTGGAAATTAACATAAAATTACCTTAACCTCCTCGTACAGCTTTTTCTCCCACGCCAAAAGCCGTTCTATGGTGGAGCAAAGACTCTTCGAACCGCCCGGTTCATCCAGCGAACCGGTGTCCAGCCGGTACTTAACCGCCAGTGGTGGTTTCGAGGTCCAACTCGAGCTCAAGTTGCTCAATATGCTGCTCGAGTGATACACAGTCTCTGCAAAATCAAAATCATCAAAATTCAATTCAAACAATTCCACCCATTATTTTCAATCAACTCTTTGCAACTGAGGGAAACCCAAAACTGTGTAAACTCATCAAAAATTTACCCAAAAAGAAGAAAAATGAATACTTCCCAGCAACTAAACACAAACCTCATAAAAACCCCAATTAAATATTTTTAACACCCCATAACAAGAATTCAAATTGTCCAATCCAATTTCAGCATGGAATAAAACTTGAAGACTTTTCCCCATGCTCTTCAAATTGGTTTTCCAATTAAAGTTAGAAAAGAAAAACTTTACATTTTTTAGTACTACTCTCTTAATAGATTCAAAGTTTCGGTTTTTCAATTCTGATTCGAGGCCAAGAAAAAATAATCGAAAGAAATGGGTTTGAGTTTGTTAAACTTACTCCTCAATTGTTTGAAGCTGCGATCAAGTTGAGCCTTGCTGATCTCGAGCATCTCCGAAACCTGATCTCCAGCAGAAGCTGCATTATCAAAATTCTCCTTAATAGCTTCCACGATCTCCCGCAAGTCCCTATGCCTCACCACCATCTTCATCTCCGCGACGGAGGACGCGGAGTCGAACCCTTTAGCACCGCCGCCAGCGGCAACGGACTGAGCCCGCATGGACGACCCGAAATTGGAGCGGGTCCCGATCTCGGACCGCGACTCCACATCCCCCTCCACCCCATCGTCATCGTCATCATCGGATGAACTGGTGGTGCTGTAATGATCCCCCCACTCGCTGCACTGAACCTCTTCCCTCTCAGTCTCGGTGTACTCCTCAGGAAGATGGTGATGAGAGTGAGAGTCAGAGTGAATATGGGAGGGAGAGCGAGAGTGGGAGTAAGTCTTTTGAGTTTCGAGTTTTCCGTCGAAGTAATCGTATTCAGATCTCTCGGAGTCGGAGTCGTGAATTTGGGGATTGGTGGGTTGGGTTTTGTGGGAGTAATGAGAGGGTGTTTGGGTTTTGTGAGAGTGAAGGGAAGGTGTTTGTGGTCGAGTCTGCGAGAGTTTTTGTTGGTGTTCTTGTTCTTCGGGGAAGTAATCGGAAGCGGGAGGAGGTGGAGGAGGGTAGAAATTTTCCCAGTTCCAAACGGAGGAGGTTTGGGAAGGGGTGGAGGAGTATGTGGAATGCGCGGTGGGGAAGAAGTTCGAAGGAAAATTCGATACTTGGCTTCTTGGGGTGGAGGAGGGGCTGGAGTCGGAGAGAATATGGGGGAGCTTCGGAGGCGGCGGCTTGCGGCGGCGGGGTTGGATGGGGGGGAGTTTTGCAGGCGGGGAAGGGTTGAAGGGTGGTGGAGAGTGGTGGGGGCGGTGGCGGGGTGGTGAGGGTGGGCGAGCGTGGTGGAGGGGTGGGGGTGGTTGTTGGGAGTTGCTGAGGAACACGGCGGGGGTGTGGTCAGAGACGGAGAGGGGCTCGCCGGCGGCGAAGGTGGAGAGGGCGGAGCCGGTGAGGCGGAGGGAGCGGCAGTAGTCAGAGTGGGCGGCAGCGAGTTGGTGGCGCGCGTAGACGGCGTCCTTCATGAGACGGCGGCGGTCCTTGCAACGACGGACGGTGTCCTCGTTTTCTAGCTTGGAGGCGGTGCAACCCATGGTGGCGCGTGGGGAAGAGGGAGTGGGAAAAGAGAGTGGTGGTGGGTTTAAGTGAATGATGGAGAAAGAGTCATAGTGAGTGAGTGAGTGAGTGTGTGAATGACCTTTGAAGTGCGTTTTAGGCTCCAACAAGTGCCTCTGTTCATTAGATGTTTTCTTCTTTGTTTGTATTGTCTAAGGAATTTATTAAGAAACACTGTGTTGTGTTGTTTTGGTGGTAATGGGACATTTAAACAGGGTAATGATGGCGGGTGAAAGGGGATTTAATAGTTGTCACCATTTTTAGGGTTTATTTTAATTCTAAATTTTAAGCTACTGATGTGGAAAGGGTTAGAGTCTTTAACCCTATGCATGCATCCAGTTGTGTCTGCTGTGTTTTTATTACAACAGGGGACACAGTAGAATAATTTTTTTATAATTGTACACTTAATTGAATTAGGTAAATCTAAGTAATACATTTTTTCACTTTTTTGTTTTTACTTTCATGAATTCTTTAGTTATCAACGAAAAATTATTAAGAAATACAAATGGATACCACTTGTGCTAATTAACATTACTAATGTGTGTGTGAAACTAACTTAACATTACTAATGTATAGAAGGAACACATTATCCTTAAAAATATATTTTTTAAGTGGCTTGTAGGGGTTTATTTTATTTTAGTGTGCGTTCAAAGATTTCTGTTTTCTTAATTTGCCTTAACTCTCTTCATGAATTAAAAAAAATTCTTCTAATGTATTAAAACATCTTTTATAGCTTATATAATTGAGATTAAGGAAATTGTATAAATAGTTATTTAATTGATACATCAAGGTGTTTTGAGAATAAAAGTGTGAGCTTGTGAAGTGAAACTAAAGGTGCACTTGAGTTAAATAAATTGAAATTAATAGGATTGACAATTAAATATCATGACAAAATATAAATTAAATATGCAACTATAAATTACTTAATTTGTCTTCCTCTATTCACTCTAACTTAATTTAGATAATTTTTCTACCACACCAACATTTCATTGATAATAATAATAATAATAATAATAATAATAATAATAATAATAATAAT
>Ga0099825_1005899_pt1 | contig 15558 bp, 7 predicted proteins | sample SiratroredBW_FD_76838 | JGI IMG/M metagenome (GOLD analysis project Ga0099825, IMG submission 76838) | Root nodule microbial communities of legume samples collected from California, USA - Siratro red BW | ecosystem: Host-associated > Plants > Roots > Nodule | place: USA: California | collected...
GCTCAAGTGGGAATGAGACTTGATTACTAACTTTTCCTATAAATACGTGTTTTCAATTTAATAATATAATAATCAAATGTTCATTCCACTTTTACCACTTCTACTCAGATGATAGATTTTCTAGGTTGTTACAAAGATAGTGAAACTTGGGTAAGAGATTTAAGATGTTTAGTTTTCAAGTTTTCTGGTTTGGAGTTCATTATAGATTGTAAAATCTGGAAACTTTTTAAATTGAGCAATTTGGAAGTTTTATAAATTGTGCAACTTGGAAATGATAAATGTTCACTTTTAGACCGTGAAATTCAAAAGTTGGAACTAATATTTTAAATTATACAATTTAGAATATTTTAAAAGTGAATTTTGACTTTCAAATTGTTTAATTTGGTACAATTTTGACTTTCAAAGTGTAGAATCTCAAATATAATTCAAAATTTATAATTATATTTCAGATTACAAAATTAAGAAGTCAAAATTTGTTATTTTTCTTCTTAACGCAATTCATTTGTGATCACTCTTGTCATTATTTTACTGGTGATTATTTTTTACTTAAATAAAATCTAAATTTTGGAATAAAATATTATATGAGGTTGATAAGTTGTTTCACATGGATGAATGATTAATATTGTGAAATTGGAGACAACAAAAAATAAATTGGTTGAAGAAAATTGCATTGAAACTTTTACATTAAATAAGGTAAATAAAATTTGTTATTATTTGTGTAAAATGTGTAGCAAGAGACATATGCTTAAGTTCTAATGTACTTTTGTAAGTATTTGGAATGTAAATGACTAACTTGAATGGGTCTAGTGGGTAGAGAATTTGGTCTCGCAATCCCTTCTGAGTATTGACCAACAGATTCTTTCCTTAATCTGAGCAATTTTCATTTTTATTGCATATCAATCTAAATTATTTATCAAAAGTTATGAGCGTTTAAAATGTTTCTTTATCAAATTTTTTGTATATCAAAATCTATTATTACTCTATCAAATTTAAAGGTTAAGCTATTAAATATACACTAAAAGAAGTTATCACAAAAAAAATATAGGTAAAAAATCAATTCTCACACATTTTTAATGATTTTTACAAAATTGGTAAATAGTAAAAATATAAAAATACATCAAAATAGATACAACAAATTCAAGATACAAAAAGGAAATAAGAAAAACAAAATGGTAAATAGTAAAATAAAATAACAACATAAACAAGTAATTAGAAACATAAAATCAATGGAGACATTCAACTAGAACATCTACTTCAATGATACATCTGCACTCACATAAACTCTAATACAATTGGGAAAATCGTTTATCACCACAAACACCCACAATCACCTATTCAAATCACAAAAGTGATCTCCATAACATCCACTAACACCCATATAGCTTCTATCGAAAAAAGAAAACAAAAATGAGAAAAGAATAATCTCAAAATCATAAGAAATAAGAAATTATGAACTCTAATTTAAATAATTATAATTTTACCTCCAACGGTTAGAAATCACACATAAAACTTAATATTTATGTTAGACTAACACTAGTAGAAAAATGACATTTAAAGGCGGGATATCATTGCGGTTAAAAATGAACCACATTTAAAAACAACGCGGTGACATTTTTGAAATTAAGTAAGACTATACCAACGCGGTTCAGGCAAAAACCGCGATAATAGGCCACAAATAATTTATTTTTGAAAACTGTAGGGAGATACAAACGCGGTTGTTAAAAGAACTGCGTTTGTATCTGCAAAATAATTTTTAAATTATTTTGCAGGAGGATAAAAATTAATAAACAACCGCGTTTGTATGTCACATACCAGCGCGGTTCCCTCTACAACCGCGCTGGTATGTGCAGTTTCTGTATATTATGGAACATTCTGTGTCATTTTTCAACGCGGTTTCTGAAGAACCGCGGTGGTGTGTTATACTTTCCATCGCGATTGTACAACCGCGTTTGTACTTTCAGTACTTTTTATGGCGGCTGAATCAAACGCGGTTGTACAACCGCGCTTGTAAGCCTTATACAACCGCGATTAATTGTCTTTTTTCTACTAGTGTAACTTACAATTTGACTGTTACATCATATCTCAAATAATCTGATGTAAACAAATTCCAATTATTTAGAAAAAGATCACAACATTTTTTTATTATTTTGTTTTAGGCCTAATATAAAATGTGTAACCTAAAAGACTAATTTTTCTCTAATGTAATAAAAAAAAACTAGGAAATTTTAGTTATGGGTTAAACATGGTGGATGTAATAATTAGTTATGATTTTAAGTGTCTTTGTAGTTTTCTGTATAAATATTTTAATAGTAATAAAATAAGGGAAAATTCATATAAGTTAAAAACGAAAAAGAAAATAAAAATTCATTCATATTAAAATAACTCACAAGTTTACTCCATAAAAACTAATTAAAGTAATAGTAATTAAAATAAAGAGAAACTAACTAACTTTTAAATATCTATCGACATACAAACCAAAATAGGTTGAAATTGAAAGATTAGATTCTAATTGAATGTATGTCATTCTAATAGACAAATTATTTCTTTATTAAGAGAACAAACTGTTATATTTAATTGTTATTTATTTATTTTTAATTAATAGTGGTTACACTTTTCTATATACATATTTTGAATAATAAACAAATGGTGATCAGTTTATGATTCATACTTCATCATTATTTATTTTGCATCTCACCTTATTTTTATGACAAACAATAATATAAATAATTATTTATCAAAATAATTACATCTCAAAAATCATTATAAACAATAGAAAGATATATTTTATCTTATCATTCAACTCTTAATTTATAATATTTAAGAAGTGACTTTAAGATCAAAATATCTCTTGAAGATACCTTGCCTCTAGAAAAAAATAATTATTGATATCCATATCAAAGATAAATTATGGTAGTCTTTCGAAATAATAACAATGTCAAAGAATAATTTTATTAACAACTATATTTAATATTAGAGTAATTTAGAGTCAAACATAAACATATATATTAGGAGTTTAAACATGGAGTTTTATCTCGTACATTGTAGCTTTTCAATTTATATAATTAGTATGAACCATTAAAATTAAACATTATTCAATATATCTTATCAAAATCAAACTCAATATATCATTCTTTTAAATACATTCAATTATAAAAGCTAATAATTAGAATGATTTTATAATTTTTAAACTAATTATAGTTGGTAGAATTTCATCATTTAACACGTTGAAATACTTTTATTATTGTTTTGTGGGTTTAGGTTTTGAGGGGAAAAGATAGTGGTTAGCACATGTAGCCACGTGTTACACACGTGCATAATTTTAAGAAGGGTGGCGGTACAAGAGATCGCTGTCGGACACGGACAAGTATGGTAAGGTGTGACAGCGGCGCACGTGGTCCTATACCGGACTATCCGGTTCTCTTACCGGTAACTCACCAACCTTTCATAATTCGTCATTGTTTTTTTTATTTTCTTAAGAAAAACAAAACAAATCATGGCGGCCTAGATCGCATTAATTGATTCAAACAAATTAATTACTCCATTGGATTTTCAACCCTTTCCTCTCTCTCAGTGTTTTATTTTATTTTATTTTCCATTTTTTAGTTTCTTTTTCTACAGTTATAACGACATGCTTTGTCATAATAATAATAATAAAATAATTAATAGCTTTATTTTCTATGGCGTGCTTGCCTTGCTGGTTATTGTGAGGAAGGAAGAAGGGTTGCTTCAGTTTAGTTTTTGAATTGCAAAGAAAGAAACTTTTGCTGAATTTCTTTAGTCTTTTGCTCTGAAAATGGAGAGGGATTTTCTGGGTCTGAGCTCCAAAGAAAAAGTAGAGAAGGAAGAAAAAGACTCAGGCATGTTTCTGTTCTTTTGTTCTTTTTCTGACCTCTGTATGATCCTCCACTTCAATGCTTCTTTTCATATTTTTGGTGCTTTTCAGTGTTTCTGTTTTTGTCTTTTTTGGGAAATTGAATATCTGAACCAGTTACTAAATTTTCTTGGTTGATAAGGTTGGACATATTTTAGTTTCTATTTGGTCCTTCTTTAAACAATGAAAGCTGTTTATGCAACTTTACTTCTGCTGCAGCTGCAGAGCTGCAGGCTATTTAATAGGTAGGGGCCTCATGTGTGGTAGATTTCACTAGTGGAGCTAGACGTGTTGTGACCCTTGTTTCTATATTTGAACTTTTGTATGTGACTGTGTATGAAATTTGTAAATTGGAAAAAGAAAATCATTCTTCAGTTCTTTACCAGTTTTGTTCATTTGGGTGTTGATATACCTACCTACATGATGCTTCTGCATAGTGATACTTAGATTGATGCTAAGTCGTAAGATTTGACAATTCCTCCTCTCTTGTACATCCTTTGCAGTCTATTTAGCTTGCATTTGGTTTCATGTTAGATTCTTCAGAATCACATTGAAATAGCAATTAGCATGATTTTAGTTAAACTTTTACGTGTTTGGTTTCACATTGAGGAATTAATTCTGGGTCTAAAATGATTTTGGGTTGAAGCAATACAAGTACTGAGTTTTACTACTAATTTGCTTTTTTATAACAAATAACATCCAAACATAAATATCACCTAACTTTTTTTTAAAAATCAACTTTGCCAACACTCCTACAAAATTCCTAATAAGATTGAAATTTATGTTGATGGTTCCTTTGCTGGTATGTAGGTTTCACAAAGGGAGGAATGGTAAAATGGCCCTTCATGAACAAAGTCCATCCTCATTTGTTGTCTTTGAATACTCCTCAGGTTTCAATAATACACCTTCACTCAGTTTTCTTGTATTTGCTCAAAATTTCTAATTAGCACAACAGTTGGTTGATTAGGCTTTATATTCACTAAGGTGAAGTGAGTAAAACATATTCACTCTTAGCACTTCAGATGAGGAAAACTTTTTTGTTATTGTTATAGATCTGCTTATTATATTTACTTATTTATAATAGTCTTTCTGAATTATGAACTTGACCTTTAGATCAGAACCTAGCTTTAAGACATATTGCACTATCTCATGTCTATTGGTTCAAACATCTTTCATTGAATGTAATTTTCTTACTACTTAGAAATCGGTGAATCATGATGGACAAGGTGGCATTCATTTTTCCCTGACACCATATCCTGCACTACATGATGTGATTTATATGAATCGCCCTCATGATGTCAAGATGTTTTCAGTTCCCAAGCAAACCATTCCACTTTCCATGGGACATCCATCCCTAAAGAATCATTTTGCAACTGCTGGTCAGAATATGAATCCTTCTAGTGTGAAGCGACCTCTACTGGGGAGATTACCTGTTACAGCACCTCATTCAGTTGATGCTGCAATGACCGAAACACGGTAATTACATTTTGTGCTTTAACAGTAATCTAGAGACATGATTTAGTGCTTTACTGCAATCTAAATTGTATCATTTTGAAGTAACAGTGTGAAACCATCTACATCTGTTCCTCAACTCACCATCTTCTATGCGGGCACTGTGAATGTCTTTGATGATATCACTCCTGAGAAGGTAATTTCTCTCATATTTTGCTCTATCCATGATGAATAAAAGAGTTAAGTTTGAAGAGGAGCATGCATCTCACTGCTTGCCATTTTTCTTCAGGCACAAGCTATCATGTTGATGGCTAGGAATGACTTATCAGCTGCTTCTAATGTGGCAGTGCCTAATGTTCAGGCACCCAGATTGACATTGGCAGCAGGAGGTGATGGTGTGCCTGTTAGTAAACCCATACCACTTTCAAGTCCTTTATCTGTTTCTTCACATACTGGTGCACAGTCAGGGAGTGGTTCAAGTAGCAGTGATGAATTTCTGGTAGCTAAAACATCTGGTGGTAACCCTGCGGCTGTTAACAAAGCGGAGACTTCTAAAGTAGTCAACATAACCGCCATGCTACCATCAGGTACTTTAGTTCTTCATATACTTCTCCTTTGGGGTAAGATAAATTAAATTTATAGTAAACAAGGGATGTATCTCTCCCTTAAAAAAATTAAAAGAGAAAACACTAGAGAGATTAAACAATGAGATATGAGTGAGACTCACACAAAGAATTGACACTACCTTCAATCAAAAATCTTAAGACATTAAGCTTACAGACTTCTTTCATTTATGTTGTTCAACTTACTTATTTCTATCAATACAGAACTAGACTCAGACTTAGATTCTTAAGACTCTCTCCTGTCCGAAGTTATATTTGTTTGATCATTGCAAGTGTTTGTATTCAGTGATTCTACAATCACAAGGTTTGCTGAATGAAGTTGACATCTTTTACCATTTTATGCAGCTGTGCCACAGGCTCGCAAGGCCTCATTGGCTCGATTTTTGGAGAAGCGCAAGGAAAGGTTAGTCTATGCATGGTTTTTATCTCTCCACAAAAGAAAAAAAAAATGATTACATGACAAATTGTTTGAGTCTGAGGTGTTTGTGTCCATGCAGGGTGTTGAGTGCAGCACCATATAACCTCAACAAGAAGGGTGAGAATATGGCAGAGAAGAGTGCAACTCTTTCTAACACCAGTGAGGGTGCTGATGCAGTATCAACCAAGCAAGAATAGTAGTAAGCCCTTCTTGTAGAAGGAGACTACTTCAGTAGATAATATTTGTTGTAATTGTAATATAGTAATGTTGTATCAGATGATTTTATTTTTATCAGAACTTATGCTGAGATTATTATGTATCAAACTGTGTTGAGTCCTTAGGTTGAGCCTTAGTCTGATTATTTTTGGTGTAGGGCTTTACCTTATTACTTGAAAGTTGTTGGATTTTACCTTCCAACAGTATAGTATTAGACAATTTGTTACAGTGTTGGAATTAAAAGCAAGTTTAGATATTTACAGTTATATTTATTTTCTGTACATTCATTACATCACTGGATTTTAATTCTACTAATTCTGCTTCTACCTTCTTCCCCTATATTTTTTATCCTTAATTTGCCAAACAAAGACAAAATGTTGAATTATAGTAGTAAACTGGGGCATGTAAGTGCACAAGGGAGGGTTGAAAGGAAATGAATTTTGATATAGAACATTCAGAATTAGTAAAAGATACTGAAAAAATCATGATACATGACTATAAGACAATGTATGAAATTTAAAATTAAGATACCGCAGAAATTTAAAACATATAAGAGAATAATATTTGAAAGTAAATGAGTTACTGTTGTTATTTTAAAATATAAATTAATTGATATGAAATTGTTTTAGTTTCACTAATGTCATATCTGACTTCTGATATGTAATCTTGTTAGATATATAAATGAAGAATTTTGCCACCTATAATGGCTCTATCTATCAGTATCTTAATCTTATCTATCTATTAATAGTTGAAAAATTAAAAAAAGAATATTGTAAATATATGGTTAACATTAAAGGAATAGATTCCTGTGGCCAAATTTCAGTAGTGCAAAATACAAGTAGACTTTCAGTCAAATCATATTGATTCTTTCAATTAGACTACAATAGATATTTAAAGCTAAGGGCAATTTCACAACCAAAAAAGTTTTACACTTTGATTAGATGAATCGATGAGTGAGCGAGAAAAAAAAGTAAACAATAATAAAAAAATAAGATTATTTAGCTCAAATGAAAAAAAACATATTTGTTATAATATTTTTATTTTATTTATTATTTTAATATTATTTTTTTAATTATTTAGTATTATTATAATAGTAAATATAAATGTTACTTTTCTGTGGAAGATATAATTGATTATATAGCATAAATTTTAATAAAATATTTATTACAATATATATATATATATATATATATATATATATATAGTGATAGATATATAATTTTTATACATTATCTTTCAGATTTGCATCTAATTTTCACACTTTTTTCTTTACTATTAAAGCTAAACATGTTTTATTACTTTGATTTTTTTTTGGTTTTTTATGATACTTGTCATTCATTTGTTCTATCATAAATATCTGATTATTTTATAAATACTATCAAATAAGTATTTTTGGTTTTTTAATGTTAGTTGTAAGATAACTAAATATTATTATAAAATTTCAATGAATTATTAAAGATATTTTATGATCCTATTTGCGGCAATCTAATTAATCCAAATTAATTTACATAAATTGAGTTTATTTGTTTTACGATTAAATTAAATCTAATTCAAGTTCAAATCCACCAAATCTTTTGAGTTAGGTGGTAAATTATATATATTAGGCCTAAAATCTAACACAACTCAATCAATATTACCATAAAAAAATTTATTATGTGACATTTCATTTATTATGTTATTTTGAAATTATTTTAGTTTCTATACATAACGTGCATCTATACTTATTTTGTTTAATTTTATTAACCTTTTAAGTATTCTGAGAATTACAAAAAATCATAAATTTTAGTAAAAGAAAATGTTTTTCAAAAACTTGTGAACAAATTGACCAAATTTAATTGAATCAATTAAAAATGAATTGATTCTAAGGAAAATACATAAACTCAATCCAACTCTACCTTACATCTTTTCATTAGGTTGGATGATCAGTTTCTGCAAATCTAACCTTATCCCATTTTTGTACATTCTATTTACAGATGTTTAGTCTAAAACCATATTTAAACAACAATATTGAAGCTGATAATATAAACAAAAGAAAAACTGTATCAAAGGTCAAATAATGAGAGAGACATGATATGAAATCACAGGTTTTAGCAGCTAACATGCACAAGATTCACGTGGGTGGGTGATGAAGAAGTGGTGGTGCTTCAACACTTTTGAGTGGTTCTAATTGTGTTATCACTTTCTTTCTTGGTCACAATCTCTCCCACTTTCACTTTCTCCATTTTTTAATAAAATCTGATTCATGCGAAGTAGATAATTTTAGGTGGTACCACATAATCAAAACAATAATTATTTTATTATTCAAGTTGTAGAGGTTTGTATATATGATGACAAGAAGAAAAATCTAGTAAAGCACATAGTGTGGTTCAACCATCAATCACGTTTTCAACCAAGGAGGAATAATAAACTATTCATGGCGTGCATTTGCATCAAAAGCTTCAAGCAACCACACAAATATTTTTGTTTTTGATGTGATATTTGGCTTGTAAAGCTTCAACCTTTAAGGTTCTTTTCAACCAAGTAATAATCTTCGTTTATTTAATTTCTCTTTTCAAAATAAATTTATTGTTTGGTTTCATCACATGCATAGTTTATTGATGTTGGTCCAAGTGATAGTGATGTAGATTCTTTAAAGAGGGTTTGGAAGAAATGAAAGAGAAAGGTGAAGGAACCAGCGAGGAAATCGAGTTTGTTTAGAATGGAAGCGAAGAAAGAAAAAAAATATATTGTGTTGAGGTCTTTCAACGCATTTTTATTTAAAAGTTTGGCAAAATAACAAATAATCTATATAATGGAATTTATTAGTTGGGTGCATTTAAATTGTTTTTTCTATTTTATTCTCAATATTTTCAAATCACGATAAAAACATTGATATAAAAAAAAATAAAAGATAGTGAAAAAAAATTGAAACAAAAAGAAACTAATAAAATAGTGAGAACTTTGTCCATAATAATTGTTTACATTCTCCTAAAAATTAAGTTTTAGAGGTTTAGAGTATTTGATTATATATTTTTTCTAGTTAATTAGCCAATAATATATTAAAATATAACACATAAATACTAATTTATGTATATTCTATCTTATTACCCGAAAAAAAAGTATTACACACTAAAATGATAAAATGATAATAGTTAACAAATATAAATGTAAGGGTGAGTTTATTTAGTTTTAAATATTTCTTATATGATATACAATATTCATTATTACATAAATGGTGAACTACACTATGATTAATAAGATGAGAACGTGTGTCTCTAAACCTTAAATAATCTCAGTTGAAATATTGTTAGAAAAGTGTCAAAATTTTTAATTATATCTTAATTACAGTGTAATCACCATAAGAGATATTAGTATTAAACATACTCTACTATAAAATAATACATGCTCCAAGTCAGGATAATTTATATATTAAGCTTTTCATAATCTAATGTCTTAATCTACATGATTATATTATCAATGAAGTTATATCTTATTTATTTAATGACACATTCCGCATATCTCATTTACTTAATGACACATTCGTTATTTTATCTTCCACATCATTGTTTGAAGGAAAATAATTAATATAAACATTAAATATCACTTGGATATGGATTGAATATTCAATATCAAGTTCAAGAAGAATACCTATTCTCCAATCAACAAGAAAAAAACATGATCCAAACTTGCAAATTACTCATATTCCTCATCACACAAATTTTTAACATCATACATATCTCATTTTATTTTACAAACATATCAATATATATATATATATTCATCTCCATAATTTATATCTATACATATATATTATAATCAAAACAACTTCTAAGATTTTTCTTTATTCTTGAAAATCCAACAGGAAACAAAAATAATATAAACATCATGGATTCTTCTCCAATATTTATAAACAAATATTAAAAATTTAAAAGAAATTGGTATACAAGATTTTACACTAAGAGTCAATTAAGTATTAATGTATTAAAATTTTCCCATTAATATTCATTAAAAGATAGTCACTCTTAATTAATTAATTAATTAATTAAGCATATTAATTATATTTTTAAAATATTTATATCACCCTATAATAATTAAAAAGTTAAATTGAATAAATACAAGCTATTAATTAATTTTTTTACATGTACTTACTATATATTTTTAAAACTAAACTTATTGTTATTACTATGAGTTACTAAATAAATATTTGTATCATATAATTTTAGTTCAATAGAAGTGATATCCTGCTCCTACATGTATGTAGATACAATAGAGAAATAGAATTTCGTACTTGTGTAAAAAGTTTATATATTAGCAATTATTTAATTTTATATTACTTTCTCAAATTTTAAGATTTTTAAATGTCACAATACATATATTTCAAGAAAAAAATTTTAGAGATATACATATAAGCTAATCAATTAGTTTATTTATTTTTTCATTATTATTATTATTATTTAAAAAACATAATTAATTTAGAGAAATACTTTTAAGACTACACATTATTTCAAAATGCATCTTTAAGCCTAACATTAAAATAATATCTCATCCAATTTTTCGTTCTCTATCTTTATATATTATTATATTTTATCTTTATATAATTTTAATATTAATATTTTATCAAACATCTTTTATTTTATAAATTTTAATTTAAAAAGAAATTAAGATAACTAGTTGTCTCCACTTTCACCCTTAAAATATATAATTAAAATAAAATTACATCCACATAATTAATTCTTTATTAAATTACATTTTGTTATATTTATATAAAAAAGAACTTGATTTTTGGTAATTATGACAAAGTACATCCAGAATTGTAATATTTTATTATTACTATTATTACATTTAATTTGAGAGAAAAATTTTAAGACAAAAATTGCTATAATTTGTATCTCAAATTTTTGAAAAAAATGTTACATCTAACTAATCTTTTATCTAGAATAACTTAAAAACAACAAATAGGTTCTTAATTCTTGTACCATGGAGGGCGTGTTTATTTATTTATTATCAATAATAACAAATATAATAAATGGAAATACGTCTTTCCAATCTTTAAATCTCCTCATCAGTACGAAGCTTGCAATTCCTCTATAGTGTATAATATTGCTCTTTCATCTTGTTCTCCATTTCTTGAAGCTTTATCTATAGTTGTATATAAATGCTACTTGCTCCTCTATCATCAAGACTTTGCTCATTCAATTCATGACGTTACTGCTCCCAAGACAATTTCCATAGTAGCCTGTCGTGGTTCTTCTTGCTCTCTAGTGTTATTCTGCATATAATCAACAAAAACCTCCAAACTATCAAAATATGTTTTTCAGATTTGTGTCACCAGTATAGTAATTGCAGATGTCATGTAATCTGATGAACAATTTTGGCTAGTTTTTCAAAGTTCCTGTGGCGAAAAGTTAGTAGATAAAACAGTCAGTGATATACACATAAAACAGTGATATACACATCCAACATAATGTACGAACTCACCATATGACTTCTTACTCAAGCAAAACAATTCAAGTTCTAAGCTCCTAAGGATTTAATACACGTGATTGGACAAAGGCACGAATATGTGAAACTCGCCTTAGGTATCTTATTTGTTATCCAAACTCATGCCTTAACCTGTACTAAGTTAAATATCTCCTCAAGGTCTTTCACCCTATTTCTAAAAATAATACCATTCCTATACATCCAAATGGTCCGCACTGTTGCTATCCACATACATCTCTACCACTGATTTCTTTTCATACTAACACTTGAGAGCCTAAACTGCTGGAAATGTTCCTTTGGTTTATTATGGTATACATTTGCTAAGTTAGTCTATTGATCGCATAACTTTCACACTGTCCAGATACAATTGCATTCAAAAAATAAAAATAAGTGTTGTACAGACTTCCCTCCTCCTCCACACATAATATAATGTTGGCTCAAGACATTAACTCATCTCTTAATGAGATTATCTCTAGTTGAAACTCTATTAATCAGCATTTTGCTAACAAAGTGTATATGTAAAGACAAAAAAAATATCCTTATGTTGAAATACAAAACTAAATTTTATTCTACTACTCCTGTATACCTCCATACACACCTGTATACCTCCATACACACCCTCCACACGTACCGACAAGCTTCTTTGTTTCTTATCTCCAGCTAATGTCATCGTTGTCCACATATCATCATCACCGAGGCAGAGTTGAGCTTTTGTATTTTTTGATTTTCATAATAGATGAGAGATACTTTGGATTGTCTCATCCCTAGTGGATCTAGATTTTTATGTATCACCAATCCCAAGTTAAAAGATAAGTTGCATATTTTGGATGGGAATATATATACTCATAAGTCACCACATGATATGAAGAAGTATTTTAGATTGGTTGCTTCGTAAGTACATAACTGTTAATATTTTAATATTCTCAATTGAGTTATTCAGAGTCCATTTCTTGACATAGAAATTTAGATTTAGCTATTTAAAATATATTTTAAAATTGATCTATCTTAAATGTATTTTCAAATTGACTCATCCAAAATGTTCATCTAAAATTCAAAATTGTTGTATGTATACTTGCTTTTTATTTGTACATGTTAATATTGCTATTACAAGGGGTAATCATACTTAATCCCAAAGAATTCCAAAAGACTTATAATAATTTCATTATGGAGAAATGAGTAAGGTGGATCTAGTAATGTTGGTCATGAAGACGATGAGACTCCGTAGATGCAAAACGTAAATGTTGATGGAACATTATTTTCCTGGGATCCTGAAGATTGTTGGTAGGTACTTGTGGGACAAAGTGGTAATAAATCATATTAGGTAAAATTTATAATTAGCATATTATTAAATTTTGAGTTTGTTTGTTCACTATGCGTTTTGGTAGGATTGTGGAAAGTTGAAGTTAAGGTCTTATGAGTACAAACTAAATAAATTTAGGCTCTCATGACACTAACTATTAAGGTTTTAATTGATAATTTTGGATTGTTGTAGATGAACATTCACATCCAAAATATATTGTTACATCTTGTAGTGTCAGCTAAGTTAGTATTTTGTATTTAGGTTTGTTTAGCGAACGTAGGGTAAGTGATGAATTTATTCATATTATGATCTTGCATATGCTAATGTTGCACTAACGAAGCAACTAACAAGTTAGCCACCTTAGTATAGGTGAATAATTATATTGTCTAGAATTGTTTTATATAATGCAAATACTACAAGAAAAAAGTTATTTAGAGATCAATATTTAGCTACCAAATGAAATAGTTGCTAATTGTGACCAAAATAGTTATCAAATTAGATTTTGGTTGTTAAATAACTACAAAATAAAAGTAAAGATTGAATTTAGTGACCAATTAAGTCAAATGATTAGTATTTAACATTAGATACCAAAGTTTTAGTGACTTATGTCATTAGATTCTAAATTGGTATCTAATTAAGTTAGAGACTAATTTAGAATCTAATGGTATATCTTGGTAGCTAATATTAGATACCAATTATTTGACTTAATTAGTCACTAAATTCAATCATTACTTCTATTTTGTAGTTATTTAGCAACTAAAATATAATTTGATAACTATTTTGGTCATTATTAATAACCCATTTCATTTGGTAGTGAAAGATTGGTCTCTAAACAATTTTTATATTGTAGTGAAGCATAGTTTTATATAATTTTTAAAATTTTCTCAGAGTAGACATATATGAACACTCGTAGATATGTGCTTCACAAATTATTTATGCTTTCAACAATTAGAGATCATCTAGATGCTTTGACCTTAAACACAATCAAATCAAATGATCTAATACTTGAATAATTTAAAAACATTGAAATTTTTTACTAAAATTTTGATGATAATAAATACGACTATGAAGTGTATTTATATATTTTCATAGATGTATATTATTAAGTAAATACATTTATAATAAAACCTTTTATAATTAAATACAAGTAGATAGTCTAATTGTTAATTGTTATAATATTATTATTAAAAAAAATGTTGCAACGCCTTAGAGATTATATGATCATAATAGAGAGACATTAATACAACATAAGTAACTGCCATATTTCTATTTCTAAGTTAAAGTAAACATGTCAACTAAAATCAACTATTAAAAATAAAATATGCAACTTCCAAGGTTGCATCCAAAACTTTTTCTAGTAAATCTTTCAAAACCGTATTATCTATTTTTATAACTGTTTATTTGAAATACATAATATTAGATTAAATAAACCCAGTTAATGGTAAAGAAAATTAAAATAATTAACTTTTTTTATATTTAATCAAGTGTTTCAAGAGTAATATATAAATGATATTTTAATTATAAACAAAAGTAAATTTAACTCATTAAATAGTAATGTGTATAGGCCCGAATGTGTATCCTAATTAATGATGAAAACACCTTTTTCAATAAACAGTGGAAGATAGAAAATTTTTAAAACTTACAAATCTCTTGGGAGACTTGGTTTGTCCTCTTTCAAAGAATTTTTTTTTGTTGAAAATTAGGAGAAGATTAATATCATATATTAACCTTAAGAACAAGAAGAAATTTTAAAAAATATTTCATTTCTCACTTATTGAAGGTGAATTATACATGGACTAAGCACCTCTTGTTTATAGGTGCTTAGTCCCTAGGCATTTCATGACAAAAAAAACTCATGTTCCTAAATCTGGAGCTTCATTTTCACCTATCTTTGCCATTCTACATGATGGAGGACTCATTTTCCTTGGAGAATATTAATCATGTTTCCTGGACTTTTAGGCTAACTTTTGAAGCTTATATTGAGGCTCACTTAAGTTTTAAAGGTGACCCAGCAAACAAAAACTTATACACAGAAGAAATGAGCAAAGAAATGAGCAGAAAGTCCGAAATTCAAAAAGTCAAAAATAATACTAACCTTTGCTGGGGGAGGGAGGCAGAGAGCGAAACATGCATTTATCATTCTTTTCATTAATATATATATTTCTATATAATTAAATTATTAATAAATTTAACAAAATAATAATAATAATAATAATAA
>Ga0099825_1005900_pt1 | contig 15555 bp, 7 predicted proteins | sample SiratroredBW_FD_76838 | JGI IMG/M metagenome (GOLD analysis project Ga0099825, IMG submission 76838) | Root nodule microbial communities of legume samples collected from California, USA - Siratro red BW | ecosystem: Host-associated > Plants > Roots > Nodule | place: USA: California | collected...
TTTTTATAAAAACAAATTTATTCTCTAATTTAAAGAGGACAAAGAGAGAGAAAAAAAAAAAAAAAAGGAATTATTGTTTATTTTTTATTATTTTTTATAAATAAAAAAAAAAAAAAAAATATTTTTTTTTTTTTTTTAAAAATTTAAAAAATTATAACCTTTAAACATTCTTTCTTTTTTTTTTTTTTTTTCTCTCTCTTAGACCTCTTTAAATTAGAGAATAAATTTGATGGAATAAAAAAATATAAATTTGAGATTAAAGTGAATGGAAAATATATAAATTTAGATTAATAAAAAATAAAAAAAATGAAGAAAAAGTTTATGAAATTTTTTTATTAATATAATAGGTAAAATAAAATAAAATTATTATTGTTAATATTATTATTACTTAAAAAATTTATTTTGATTATTATTATAAATTTTAATTTTATTATCACTTTTATTATTATTATTATTATTATTATTTTATAATATTATTATTATAATAATTATTTATAATATTATTATTTGTAATTTTAACATTAATATATTATTTTGTGATTTTATTGAATTTCTTATTATTTTAATAAAATAATTAATAATATTATTATTATTATTATTGTCTTTATTATGTTATATTATATAACTAATTATATTTGTTTTATTTTAATATAAATATAAATATTAATAAATTAGAAATAAAAATTAATTATATAATAAATATTGTCGCAATCGGAATCACGACGGGGAACGATGATCCGAAAAGAGAAAATAGGTTTTCAAAACAGAGGAGTCGTCACCATGATTTTTATGGAAAACAAAAAAAAATGAAGATAAGGCTAGTTTGCGAAAACGGATCTAGATTTGGGAGTTGGTTACGTGTAGGAAAGGTATCAACACCCCCACAACGCCCGTCCTAAGACAGTACCTTGAATTAAATGAGTAAAAACAAGTGTGATTTTCAAAATGTTTATTTTTTCAAAAAGAGACAAAAATGCAGATAAAAACAAACAAAATTTTTTTTTTGGAGGGCCCGAAAAGTTTGACCTTGCTCTTACGTATTTCTATCAAGGATGGAAAATCAGGGTTACGTAGTTCTTTGGTAGAAAATTGATTGTTTGTTGTTGATATTTTTTAATTTTGAAAATTTGGTATATTTTTTAATTTTTGAAAATTTTGTATTTTTTATAATTTTGAAATGTTATATATTTTTACAATTTTAGAAAATTTTGATATTTGAAAACTTGATAATTTTTGACATTTTCGTGAATTTTGAAGAGAAAATTTCGTGTTAGATATCGCTTGACGTATACGATCTTTTAATTATCCAAACGAAATAACGAAAGTTTTTCAAATTAAATTTCACATAACACATGTAGTTATTTGGATATTTAATCAAATTTTTATTTCATATAGTAAAATGACTTTTTTTTATTATTAAAAAAAACTATGGAAGTGCAAAAAATAGTAAAATGAGGTGGTGCAAACAATAAAAAGACAAATTTTAAAAAAACTGTGGTGTCAATTTGAAAACAAGGGGCGCTAATAACTAAATGAATAGCTTATTCTTCATAATTGTGAGGGTAAGAACGTAAAACAGGGAGGCACAATAAGCAAAAAAAGAAAAGTAGTGGGCTTGTGTAAACAGACCCACCTCACACATTACTTCTCCGTAAACCTAACAAGATAGGACATGGTGGGAGCGACTTAATAACCTAAGGTTGCCAACGAAGACTGGCGACAACGGCGAGGCTTGGCAAAGGTTCATCAGCGTCGGGAACATGGCCACGACGAGCGGAGATGGCGGCGAGGGGTTTTGAGCGTGACGGTGTCGAGAGTGTGGTTAAGAGAAAAGCATGTGAGATTGGCTTGCGGTGGTTGCTTGACAGAGATGGAGGGTGGCTTACAACGGCTTGGCGAGCGAACCCGAGTATGGAAACGCGATGAAGATGGAAGGACGCGATGGTGCATTGGCGGTAATGAAGGAGTGGAAACGAAACGACATTTGGAGGGTGGCATGCTCTTTAACAACGGCAGTGAGCCCCCTTCACGGAAGCGACGAAAAAAGAGAGGTTAAGGCTCTAATTTTTTGGCTTTGTTTTATATTTAGAGGAATGGAAGGAAGCAATCTTGTTATACTGCACTGACTTCCATTTTTTTCACACTTATAAGCTTATTCATGTTTTGATTAAAATGGTTCAACAGGGTATCTGTTCGATTTTGGCTTGATTATGAAAAAAAAAAACTTTCATGTAATGTGTTATTGCAAGGGACCGGTTGGCTCTAGCAACAACAGTGTCTTTTAGAGTTGTTCTTTGATCGCTCCTGGTGTTGCTTCTTTCTTGATGTTCCAAACGCTCCAAATTCCACCGTCCCGGAAGGGGGTCCTACAAGCACTCCGATGCTCAAGTCAGTTTAGGGTTAGAGTGTGCAGCGATATAAATCAGAGTTTAAAAGTACATCTTGTGTTGTGATCAAACCTGTATTTATAGGTGTAGTTGTGGGCTTAATGAGTTTGAGCCCATTCTGTTGGATTTTGTTACTCTGTTATGATTCTATAACAGAATTAGTTATGAGATATTCAGCTGTTATTATAATCTGGTTGTGCCTTGGTCAACCGTATAGTATATAGGCTCACCAAGTCCTCGAGGGCGAGTAACGATCGAAGAGGATTTAGTATTGAGTAGGTAATGATTAGATTTGTCGCGTTTGTCGTCCAAAAACAAGTGATAAAGGTGGATTTACACACGCCATTTCTTGATTTGTGTGTGTCTCATTTTTCGAGTGTGATGTGACAACTCCCTTCATCTGAATTGTTAAAAGTTGTAATAATACACCTCACAGTCTGTGGGTGTGAAACTGAAAATCCGAGAGGCTGATATAAAAAGATAAACTGATAAGCTAAGATGCTGTCATGAGGATCGAGAGTCAAGAGGTCTCATGGTGAGTCATGAGGACCGAAAGTCGATAAGTCTACTCACGGTGAGATGGGGATCGAGAGTCGAGAGGTCTCATGGTGAGCCATGAGGATCTGGACTTAAAGCCTACTTTCAGTCGATCGTAATGATCACGGATCGTGAGGTCTCATGGTGAGCCATGAGGACCTGAAGCTGAAACCACCTTTCGGTTGGCCATAATGATCACGAATCGTGAGGTCTCATAGTGAGCCATGAGGACCTTAACTTGAAGTCTCCTTTTGGTCGGTCGTAATGATGACGGATCGTGAGGTCTCATGGTGAGCCATGAGGACCTGAAGCTGAAGCCACATTTCAGTCGACCATAATGATCACGGATCGTGAGGTCTCATGATGAGCCATGAGGACCTGAACTTGAAGCCTCCTTTCGGTCAGTCATAATGATCACGGATCGTGAGGTCTCATGGTGAGCCATGAGGACTTGAAGCTGAAGCCACTTTTCGGTTGGCCATAATGATCACGGATCGTGAGGTCTCATGGTGAGCCATGAGGACCTTAACTTGAAGCTGCCTTTCAGTCGGTCGTAATGATCTCGGATCGTGAGGTATCATGGTGAGCCATGAGGACCTGAAGCTAATAGAAGCTGAGAATGAGGCTCTGATGAGTTGAGAATGAGGCTCTGATGAGCTAGCTGTGAATAAAGCTCTGATGAGCCAGCTGAGAAGCTGATAAGCTGTGAAGCTGAGATGTTTATACACCTCTTGGTGTAAGTCTACTCCTGGTGAACTAGCCATGTGGGCAAATCAGTCATGGATATGATGATGCATGAGCTCCATAGTTTCAACAGGTAAAGGAGATGCGTGGTACATCTAAGTCACCTATGAAAATCAAATTAAGAAGAGACTGTAGAGACTAAATGTGTTATAATAATAACAAGCTTCTAACAGCCAACTATTGAAATAAGATAAGTCATATTTCAAAAATAAAAAAGCTTATAGAAATTATTTGAGTGATTGTCTCCCGTGCTTTCCAGGCAGAATTTGTTAGATATAAGAACGTTGGATTCAAAGATCTAGGTACTTCCAGTTTTGCTGATGATGAGTGAATGTATAAGCCAATGCTTTTTCTCTCCTCATAGCAGCTTCGTACTTGCCTAGGAACTTAGCTTCAATCTGTTCTTTTGGTTCTACTTGACCAAAAAGTTGGTAGCAGAGTGCATACAACTCGTATTCGAAGACCAAATGGGAAGCCTGGAGGATACTTATGTGCTATTAGAACACTGAAAGGGAGAATCTTGAAGAAAAATAGAACCTCCAAGAACCCTGCGAAAATCACCATGTAGAACGAGTCTGGCACACCCATTTGTTGATAAAAACCTTGCATAAACAATAAATCTAAAATCATAAGGAGTGTCATCATAGCTTGAATGGCTGATATTAGTTTCTTGGTGGGACAAATTTGAAGTGTATACGACACCCCATAACAACATTGTTGCCTATATTCAGTTTTCATTCCTTCTAAGTGTGCTGATTTCTCCGTTGTGCCCCAATGCACGCATAGGTTGAGCATGATCTCAAATAGAAAAAGTATTCGTTGAACATCGAGAATGCACCAGGGCCATGTAGTTCGTAAACCTTTCATTGCCAGGGTAGCAAACAGCTATGAAAGCATTGGAAAAATTTCCACTAGTTGGCCAAAGGCTATTGCTGATGCAGGAGGTATTTTTGAGCTTGCAAAGGTAATTATTCAAGAAGATCCCAGCCACCGCATGCACTCTAGGAATCAGTTGCTTTAGTTCTTTCAAATGCATTACATTCCAATGCCGATTACTGCTCCAAAGTTCTTGTGCTAGTTCTCGTAAAATTTTTGCACTCAACTTGAGAGTAGCCCTTAATGCTTTAATGGTTCGTGACAGAAGTGATGCTTCAAGTGTTGAGCAGATGATGGAAGCTTTGTCTTAGTATCTCTTGTATCCAGAAACCAGATCACAGTTTGGTAATCTTCTTTCTGCTTTAACTTTGGGAGATCTTTTCCGGCATGAAAGACATGTCATGCAATTTGGTTCGTTTGGTGCAACTATTATGGAGGTACATGGCTTGGTAGTGGCTGGTGGAGGAGCATGGCGTCATGGTGACTCGACGGATTGCATGGTGGGAGGCACCATGAGGGAAGGTGTATGGTGGAATTGCATGCTAGAGATTTGTGCAGGTAGAAGGTGCATGGGATGCTTCTGCCAAGCCTTGAACCGTGCTGCTTGTGGTGCACCATGGTAAGAGCCCTTAGAGACGAGGGCGCCAACGATGCCGAGAGACGTGGCGGCAAGTGGACGACAACGGTAAGGATTTGGTAGAGGTTCATTCTAAGGGCAATTAGGCGATGAGTAATGGGAGAGGTTTTTAAGGGTGTGATAAACACCTTTCAGGGCACTTGCGCACTCCATAATGGTGTTGATGTAGAGAAGCGTATTGGGGATGCGTGACTGCACTAGGCCAAGCTTGCAAAACTTGCGGCTAACCTGGTTTGCAAGGTAGGAGGTTAAGTAGGAGTGCTTGTGGGGGTGCATGGCACGCATTGGCATGAGGGTGCAACAGAGGTGCATTGGTTGCTCTCTTGAGGGTTTTGGAGATTCTTTTGGTTTTGACAATTTGGAGGGGGTTTTGGAGATTCTTTTGGTTTTGACAATTTGGAGTGTCTCTCGCTGTTACGGCGTCGCAGCTATTAAGTTGCCGGCGATGGAATCTGGCGTCATCATCACCTGTACGGACGATAGGCTTCTCAGCACAACCACCTCTTAAGCAGCATCTTCTGTCATATTTTATTGTGCCTGTTGTTGAGTTTTCTTCTTCAGTTGGCTTTAATGATTCTTGGTTGTCACCATTGCTGCTAGGTCCATCTCGGCCCCACGGTGGGCACCAAAATGTTATCGCAAGGGACTGGTTAGCTCCAGCAACAACAATGTCTTCTAAAGTTGCTCTTTGATCGCTCCTGGTGTTGCTCCTTTCTTTATGTTCCAAACGCTCCAAATTCCACCGTCCCGGGAGGGGGGTCCTGCAGGCACTCCGATTCTCAAGTCAGTTTAGGGTTAGAGTGTGCAGGGATATAAATCAGAGTTTAGAAATACCTCTTGTGTTGTGATCAAACCTGTATTTATAGGCGTAGTAGTGAGCTTAATGAGTTTGGGCCCATTTTGTTGTATTTTGTTACTCTGTTATGATTCTATAACAAAATTAGTTATGAGATATCCTACTGTTATTATAATCTGATTGTGCATTGGTCAACCGTATAGTACATAATGTATGAGGCAAAATCTGTTTGAGCCCTTTTTTAGATTACAGGCAAAATGAATGCATACTATGTGATATATAACGCATATCAAAAGTGCTTGACTGGAAACTTAACAAAAAGAACCAGCAGAATAATAATAACCTCTTGCGACTTTGTTCTTCACTCCAAAGTTCTCTTTTTTTGCTTTTCTTCTTTTAATTCAACAATCTGTTTTTTCACCGAGAACTCAAGTGAGCAAGTTGTATTATGTGATTTGAGAGAAAGAGGAGGAATGGATGAGTAGTGATGTGTGTGAGAAATCCTCGTAGGTTCTGCTTGAATCCTCTTTAAAAAGAAAATTAGTCATGCATATATACGCTGGAGGGTTGACTAGGTCGCGGGTTTGCAGGAACAGAGCACTTTGCTAAGAAAAAGAGATAATGTTAGTTATAGAGAAAAGTATTGTAAAGGAAACAAAGCAATTTTGCTAAGAAAAAGAGATAATGTTAGTTATAGAGAAAAGTATTGTAAAGAAAACAGAGCAATTTTTTGTAGAAAGAGGTAATGTTGCTACATTGCAGGGGAAAGCATTGCAGAGGATGCAGGGGGAAGCATTGGAGAGGGTGCAGGAGAAGTAGGGGATGATTAAAGTGGGTTGATGGAGGGTAGCAGATCAGAAAATGATTAAATGATTAAAGTGACTGTACTGCAACATTGAGTGCAACATTAAAAGGAGTATGGGAGGAAATTTTGGAAGTGGTTTGAATGAGACCAAGACACTTAAGGAAGTGTGTATTGTAAGTATCGTAATTAATCTTAACTCTAATAATTTTTTTTAATAAAGAAAGATGAAAATGATTTTTTTGTATTTTTCTTAAAATAAAAAGATAAAGACAATAAAAAAAAATGTAAATTATATATTTTTTATGTTTTTTTAAATAAAAGAAAATAATAAATCTAAATTAAAAGATGATTTTTTTTATTTTTTTAAAATTAATTAAAAATATTTATTTTTTATTAGAACGAAATTGGATATTGATAAATATAACAAAAAATGTCACTTTTTTTTAAATCTTTAACATTGTAAAGAAAAATTATGTTTGAAAAGTTTCATTCTACTTTTAATTTTAAATTAATTTCATGTGTATTAATTTTTGCACTTTTTTTTTATTTCTTCACTGTGAATCCGTATACGTAAACCAGTAATAAAAAAGCAAAGGAAACAAAAAAGAAAATTTTAATTACATTTCATCTTAAATTTAAATCTTTCGAACTATATCTTAAATTTAAAGAAGTCACATAAAAATAATAAATGATATAAATAAATATTAATTAAAAGCATATTAAAATTAATATGTCACATAATTATATTATTGCAAAAATTAAATTTTAACCCAAAAATAAAATATTATAATATAAATGTGAACGTTAAAATGTGTGTTTATGCAAATTAGCAAATAATTAGCAATTGTCTTATTATATGTGCTTTTGTTATTTTGATGGGGCAATTAGTTGAATTTTCCCGTTTTAACATCTTTATGAACATACTATAAAAATCAGAAAAATAAATTAAAATTACTATACGAATTAATTTAATTGACGAATAAGTATTTTAGGGAAAATAGATATAACAGGTACATATATATAATTTGAAAATAAATTCCAATCAATAACGAATAGCAAATATCATGTTGTATTTAACGTTGATGAAAGAAAATTACATTTCGCTACTGAAGTTATAGAAATTAAGAATATACTTAAATAGCTAATTAATAAATGAATTAATTTAAATTTGGTTTGATTTAATGTGGAAATATATACATGTCGCAACATAAGAAAACTACAATATTGTATAAGAAAAGAGAGTATAAGGAACTTTTAAAATAAAATAAAAAACTAAAAGTAATTGAAGATGATATTTAAGAAAATGGTAAAAATTAAGTTTTTTTTTTCATTTTAGTGTATTTTAAAAGTTAATTAAAATCTTATTTTTTACTAAATTCATTTTTGGACGACTATTTTTTAATTATTTAATACTATATTAATTACGTTTAATAATTAAATAATAATAATTAACAAAACTGTAAAGTCAACCAAAAATATATAAGTTACTTAAAATAATTAATAAAGTTAAGCTTCCATAAAATATTTCTCACATTTAATAATTTAGATTTGGAAAGTTGATATATGATATTAATAAAATTAAAAAAAGAAAAGACATGTTAATGGTATTATGCAACAGTTACAAACGTAAACCATATCAGACAAATAAGACAAGATAATGAATATAGAAATTGTTCTGATACTCAGCTTTTTGGTTTCATGTTACCTTTCATTCTCATCAATCTTTGATATAACGTATAATTGAAGCATTCACCCAAAATCAAAACCACAAAAATCACACTCCTTTCCTATCCCACCAATTCTTTGAAGAAGAATAGAGAGGTGAAAATGGAGTCTAAAAAATCCATTTTGGTTCTGCTGTTGCTGCACTATCTGTCCCTTTTCTGTGCTTCTAAGGATTTTGACTTCTTCTACTTTGTTCAACAGGTAATGTAGAATTTCATTGGAAAATCATGCATTCATGCTTTGTGTTACAAGGAATTTCTTTTTCATTGAATCATTCTTTCATGTTTTGCTTTTTCAGTGGCCTGGATCATACTGTGACACACAGAGGAGGTGCTGCTACCCCTCAAGTGGAAAGCCTGATGCAGATTTTGGGATTCATGGTCTGTGGCCTAATTTCAATGATGGCTCATACCCTTCTAACTGTGATCCTAACAACCCTTTCAACCCATCTCAGGTACTTCATTATCATATCTCATAATTTGTTAACCAAAAAAATTGAGATATGATATGATACTTCAATCCTAATCTATAAATAACCCAAATAACATCTCTGATGTTATCCAAGTTTTCTCTTTTCATAATATAATATGTAAGTTGTAAGCACTGTTTACCTGCCCCTCTTCTGTTTATTCCATTTGAAATCAAAAGGGCTTTTGGCCCACAATTATTGTGTCCAATTCAAAAGCCATAGAAGATGTTTTGCCTTTTGTCCCTCACAATCCAAACGTGTTCAACTTTATGTTGGTGAAACCCACCAAATAACAAATGTTTTCTTTGGTGGAACCCACCAAATAACAAATGTTTTCTTAAGAAGATAGTGCATTGTACTATTGTTAAAAGCCTATGTCATATGAACGTGTCGTGATGGAACCTTTTCCAAGTTTATTGTAAAGTTTACATGGTCATACCATAACTGCTACGTTGAGAAAAGCTTAAATAAAAAAACACTTCTTCTAACCCTCAAATCAGAATCTCAAAATATTTTATTCCTGAAGTATTTTGTTTGAATGATGATTAATTTGACACAAAATTTGTCTTTATTGTGATGACAGATATCTGATCTGACCAGTAGCTTGCAAAGTAATTGGCCCACACTTGCATGTCCAAGTGGGGATGGGATGACATTCTGGAGCCATGAATGGAGCAAACATGGGACTTGTTCAGAGTCAGTCCTCAAACAACATGACTATTTTGAAGCAGCTCTTAGCCTTAGAAAAAAGGCCAACCTCCTCCAAGCTCTTACAACTGCAGGTACATGTCAATAAATAACATAGCTTATATTCTAATCAGAAATTGTTATTTTGTACGAATATTGACACGGATATGAATACGACAAATATATAGACACGTATAATCTTTAAAATATAAAACACGAATACGATACACAGAAAGATATATAGATATGTATAATCGTTAAAATATAAAATACGGATGTCTTTTGAATGGAACACTTCACCGATAAATATAATACGAGTATAGTATGAGTGTAATGTGTCAGTATCCGATAAATATCAGATATGGGAGGATATGTCACTTAAAAAAAGTATCCAAACTTGATATTGGACTTTGTATATTGTCAGGAATTAAACCAAATGGGGGATCCTACAGCTTGAGGAGCATAAAAGGGGCTATAAAGGATGCAATTGGGTTCACTCCATACATTCAGTGCAATGAGGACTCATCTGGGAACAGCCAGCTATACCAAGTTTACTTGTGTGTTAACACTTCTGCCTCAGATTTCATTGACTGCTCTGTGTTCCCCAGGGGAAGATGTGGCTCAGAAATTCAGTTCCCATCTTTTTAGTTTCTAAGAATGAGTAGAACTTTATACAAAATCTTCCTACTCTCTAAGTTAATCTACCATAAATTTGAATACTTGTTGTCTTTTTCATATGAAAGTGCTTAGTTCAATAAATTGGTGTATCCAATTATAGCCAACAGTTTTGCAACTTTTTTTTTTTTCAATGTGCAGATGAGAATCTGTGATATTAATGAAAAATGGTTGAAAACACACATTTTTTTAGTAAATTGAACTTAAATATAATATATTAATCACCTTTATTTTTTGTTTGTTTAAAATTGTCATTCATGTAAAATGAACTGGCTGTTTAAAACTGAAGAATGAAGGGTTATATTATAAAAGTGAACAAACTGTCAAAAAATTTACAAAAATAATTATTCGTAGTCATTTTTTAATTTTAATTATTTTTTAAACGTTTTAAGTTAGATGCCAATAATTAAATATAGCACTATTTTAATCCGATATGCGTTCACATTATATCTTTATCAAGAATTAAAAATGTAAAATGTAAAATCAAGTGAAAACTAAAGAAAAGTTTTTGAAATCAGACACCTAAAGAAACAAATGTATCCTTTTTTATAATAAGAAAAAAAAAATAAACATTAGATGGCCAAACATAAGTCTAGTGTAACGGCAATCAAAACTTCATTATGAAGATTTTGCCAATAATAATCCCAAATTTGATTCTCCTAATAAAAATATTACTCAAAGAGTTATCATAATATTCACTAAAAAACAATTTCAGTTTCCTGATTTAAAATAAAGCTATGTAACTCTTTTTTAAATAACAATACTTATAGCTGATAAAAATAAATAAAAATAACAATACTTATGGAGTACTTTCGAAACGATTAAAAACTTTGAAGATTCACTAGTTCAATGCTTTCAAATACAGTTAATGATGGAAAAATAAATTAAAAGTTAGATAACTATCCTAGTTAGAACTAGTTACAAAACAAGGATCATTGTACCCAATATAGTTTTTTTAAGATTATTAATTGATTAATTTGTAGACAACAATATAAGTGACTAGTAAAATATTTGTTGATTAAATGTTAGATTATTAAGATTGATAATTGCAGCAACAATTCGCAAAAAAAAAAAGTTATTGTGGATACAAATTATTTTATTATAACTTTTTAACTTTGTTTAACTCGTCTGAGAAAATTCGTCGTAAATATTTGTAAAAGTAAAAAAGAGATTAAAAAAGTGAAATTAGTTTTCTTTTTTATAAACTCAGTAATTTATTTATGAGTTAATTTATAAAAATTACTTTTTATTAGCTTTTCCAAAATTTTGTTTTTTAACTCACTTATAAGCTAATTTTATTTTATATAAAAGTAATTCTTTTTATTTTGCATTTCTATTAAAAGTGTTTATGATTTTTTTTCTTGAAATCAACTAATATGTAATTATCTCTTGATTCAAAATTAAGTAAAGGTATCTAACTTTATTTTAATTAAGAATTTTTTTAAAAAGTTCATTCAAAACTTTATATAAAAATATAGTTTTCTGAACTATTTTTAATCATATTTATTAGATCTGATATGGACGTTTAAAGATAAGGATTTTTTTTTTAAATAATCAAATACATTTAATTAGTTACCATTTTCTTATATTTAAGTTTAGTGTAGTATATATGAGTTTGATTTCCTCCAATTTGGATAAAAGTAAGTAGTTGTATTTATTTAGGTGAAAATTTGCCGATTAATAAGATGATTTTTCCGATCATTAGTTTATTATTATCACTTATAGTTAGGGTTGAAAACAAATTTTGTTGCTTTCTCTCAGAAGTTCTAGATCTGGATCCATAACCAGCATATAAACAAAGAACCATTCAATTGGAACACGTCAAAGTCCGTCTAATAAACTGAATTTTTATCTCTAAATCTTATTAATGTGTACGTCTGAAAGCATATAACTTATTTTAGGGTTTAATACTTTTTCATCTCTAAACTTTTTAGTCTCTAATCTAAATTTGATCTGGTCAAAACTTTTCAAGTTTTTCTTTATTATTTTCTGGTTTCAACGATCAATTAACAAATTGAGTAGTCTATTATGCAATCAACTATGCAAAAATAAAAATAAAAAATTAAGTGTGCTACTTTCATAATTTGTATTTTTATTTTTTTCATCAACTAGTTCGAAATGATCAGATTAATCTAAAACATGAAGAATTGAAAAAAAAAAGAAAAATATTTAAAACATAATCTAAAATCTCTTTGGACAAGGAAATAATAATTTCTAAGAAGTTGTGAGTGATAGGGACTGATAAGAAATTGCAATGTAAAAGGGTTTGAGCCACTGTTGCTAAAATCACAATCAAGAAGCCCCTCAAATTGACTTACTTGCAAGCAAGACCACCAAACTTCCCTTGCCACAAAGCTTTGTATGAACAAACCTTTTAAACTTGACTTTACGTCTTTAACATTACAACCAAACAACATTAAAATTTACATCCATAACTAAATTCTTCTTAGTTTAAGCTTGTTGCTAAAATTTCAAACATGGTTTCTTGCACATATAATAAATTCTAGTCCTAGGAAACTTGCCGTGTTGTTGAGGCTGAAAAAGTAAATAAAATTGATGGATATGTTATTGTAGATAAGTTAAAGACTATTGGCTCTAGATATTGGTCAATTTAATATTAAAGTAATAAAAATATTATTTTAATGATTCACATTTGGAAATTTCATAAATTATAAAATAGTCCTTTTGTGATTTCAGAAAGTACATGTAAAAGGTGAAATATTAGATATAAAAATAAACCAATGAATATTGTTCAAAGTGAATTATCAAATATTTATTAGGTTTGGAAGTTTGTTAATAAATACATTTGATATAACTTATTGATATAGGTGGTGAAATAGTAGTGGACATATATTTTTATTAGATCAACTTAACCACATTATTAGTTAATTAATTAATGAATTGATTGATTAACTAACTAATGACAGCTTAGTGGGCACGATTTGCTAGAAAACCCTTGTACACTTTCCACTATACAAGTACTTGAAGTTATAGAGAAAGAGTGGGATATGATTCGCATATTCCATAACATGCCTTGCAAGCTCAAGCATCATTTTATTTATGGTAAGCATATAATATTTTCTGGCCTATAAAATCATTACTTTGTTTGCTTGTGAAGTACCAAAAACTAGGAAGCATCAAAGATGAAACTCAACTTTTCTATCAAGCTTTTGATACTGCAATGTCTATCAGTTGCATGCCTTTCTCAGGAGTTTGATTTCTTCTACTTTGTTCAGCAGGTAAGTCATGAATTCTGCAATATAATTTATTTTTTTTACTTGGAGTCATTATTTATATTAATGTTGACATTTTGTGTATTATATATGATTCTTGACTTATGATGCATGCAGTGGCCAGGAGCATACTGTGACACAAAGCAGAGCTGCTGTTATCCTAAGACTGGGAAACCTGCAGCAGATTTCAGCATTCATGGACTTTGGCCAAACTACAATGATGGCTCATGGCCCTCAAACTGTGACCCTGACAGTGTCTTTGATAAATCTCAGGTACTTTCAAAAATATATGTGATAGCAAGCTTGAAGGTAAAAAATGAATTTAGTTAGTTGGCATGTCTGCTTATTAGGTGAAATGAAATCATAAAGTTTTATAAAGTTTTTTTATCTAAAAGTTTAGAACTTTTAATAAATTAATTAATTAAAAACTGTGATTTATTAATTTATATATATATATATATTTTTTAAAATGACGTCACCACGTCGATTGTTTAGCTAAAATCAATATGGTGTTTCCACCACTTCAGTTGTTTAGTTAAAACTGACGTGGTGTGTTGTCCACCATGTCGGTTTTAGCCAAACTCCACTATGTCGGTTTTAGTCCAATAATCAACGTGGTGTTGTGAATTTCAGTAAAGCACTACATCGGTTTTTTATCCAACCCGACGTAATGGTGAATTACGTGACGTCGATTGTTTAACCGACGTTATTTTCAACGTCTCCAATTGATTCGGGACGTGAGGATAAAAATTTTTCAGAACCAAAGAATAAATTATTTTTTTTTAATAGTGTTATAAATCTGAAACATTATTGGTGTTGGAAAAGACATGACAAGAGCTATCCACATTGTTTATATACATGTCATGTGATGATGACCCTTATAAGTAGTTACGACATTCATTTACATAACCAACTTTTCATTAGTGTGATTGAAATTGAACACCTAGACAGCTAAAGAATGGATCCAGATCTTGGATTTTAACTAGAGTAAAAAGTTAAACAAGATTCAACTTATAAAAATGAAAAAAAGGAGGGAAGAATATACCAAATCAATAATTATTATATCTAAGAATACATTTGATAATGTTACTGATTGGTGTGTGATTATGATATTAGGGAATATTTCTGAACTGAAACACTGATTAAACTTGATGCAGATCTCAGACCTTATAAGCAGCATGGAGAAGAATTGGCCATCCCTGAGCTGCCCGAGTAGCAATGGAATGAGGTTCTGGTCACACGAATGGGAAAAGCATGGCACTTGTGCACAATCTGAGCTTGATCAAAGTGAGTACTTTGAAGCAGCTCTCAAACTCAAGCAGAAAGTAAACCTCCTTCAGATCCTCAAGAATGCAGGTACACACCTTTTTTCATTTCTTATATATGTTGTTTGAAGTCATAATTAAAATTGCACAAATTACATGAACAAAAATGAAATATTTTTAAAATTAAATTGTACTTTAAAGGTAACCCAACTAAATGGTAAAAGATAAACAGAATTAAACTATATATGTTGCAACTTGAGTGGAAACTGAATCATATATACTCAATTATTTCAAACTTTTAGATTAGAAACAATTCAGTTTTTTAAAATTAAATTAAAACAAAAGTTTAGTTTAATTTCTTTAAACAGTTTCATTTTTTTTTATAATAGAATGCATTTCAATTTGGCATGAATTTGATTCAATTCATTTTTTTAACACTCTTAGTTATAACATCTTATTCTTATAAGTAATTAACCTTCTCGATTTATATTGAAACTATTTACTGTATCATTCATCCTATTTACTAATTTGACACTTAATATACTATTGTTTATATTTTTTTTTCATTAAAATTTTGTTGTATATTGAGTTATCATCATTTATAGATTTTATCACTCAAATTCGTTTTTTTTTTTTTTTTAATTTTACTTTTATTATTTTAAATTTTTTGTATTTTTCCAATTTTTTAACATTTTTAACAACTTTTAAATTATCAAAAA
>Ga0099825_1005901_pt1 | contig 15553 bp, 9 predicted proteins | sample SiratroredBW_FD_76838 | JGI IMG/M metagenome (GOLD analysis project Ga0099825, IMG submission 76838) | Root nodule microbial communities of legume samples collected from California, USA - Siratro red BW | ecosystem: Host-associated > Plants > Roots > Nodule | place: USA: California | collected...
AAATAATATATATATATATATATATATATATATATATATATATATATATATATTAATATATATATTTTGATAGAAAAAAAAAATAAAAAAATAATAAAAAAAAAAAAAAAAATTTAATTTTTTTTTTTTTTTTTTTTTTTTTTTTTTTTTAACTATTTCTAACAGTTTAATAATATTTTATTATATGATATATCGTTGTGCTAAAATGTTTTAACATATGTTAAAAGATCTAATTATGTAAAAAAAAAAAAATAGAATGTGTTCTCAATATCAACGTCAATCTTTTTTTTTTTTATATATAGGTGAACGTAACTGTGAAACATCAATTTTTTTAGCTTTAATTGAAGGAGAGAGATATATATGATACTCAAGAAATACAATGAACCCACATTATAAAAGTGTAGGAGTATATGTTGGGGGAATAAATAAATAGTAATCACTTTGTTACCTATAGGGAAATTTTGCCAAAGGTCTCAGAACTACCATATTTGGTTCCTCCTAAGTTGGAATAGAAATAAAACTATAAACATGAAGAAACTAATAACAAAATCCTTATACTATTTAATTAGAGGACATGTTTTAATATAAAAACATCCATGGTTGTGGTTGAGAACAAATTCAAAGGAGAAACATACGAGAAATCAAACATGTGTAGTGACAAACATGTTTTTGAAGATAAAACTCTAACAATTTATATGCGAAGGGACCTTCTTCAGTAATCACCATATTGGTTATGCTTTACCTTAGAAAATTCTCAGGTATGACACGAACAAGATACGTGGTTTATGTCTACCTCATCACATTCCTTTTAATGTTCCAATGGCACCCAACTTCAGCTGATGAGGGAGCTTTGGATACAGAAACAAAAAGACTTGTTAGCAGCCAACATTTTTCACTCGTAGAAAAGAAGCTATTGGACGATCACGTACTTTTCAATCACCATAGAAAGCTTGCAGATTCAGAATCAAAAGAGGAGAAGAAGAAGAAAAAAAAAGAGAAGAAGAAAAAAAAGAAAAAGAAAAAGAAAAAGAAAAAGAAAGGGAAAAAATCTACAGCAAATAGAAGTAGAATATCCGTATCCCAGGCCACCTCAGTTTTTTGTACTTCCATTTTAATTGGTTTACTCCTCATGTGATTAGTATACATATGTTGTTTTGTATTATTTTCAACTTAAATTGTTTGTTGACAATTGCCTAGGATCCATATATGTTCCTTGTTCTCTTCCAATCCTTGAAGGTTGCAACTAGGTAGGTGGCCGTAAGAAATAAACTTCAAAACATGAAATGCTCCAAGAATCAAAATCTACTATAATACTTGTATATAATAAGATGTATGTATGTATATATTGATATTTTCTGTTTTTGTATTTGAAGTGAAACAAGCATTCTCCAACAAGATGTATTCAAATTTTGATTCATACGAGTCCATTAACATTTTTATGTTGTACTGAGTGGGAGCGATTAGAAACCTACAAAACCACTAAATAAAATAAGTTAATACCTTTATCTTCCTATTTACCACTTCAATTAATGCATACAATTCCTAATTTTTACATTGTGCTCCATTTTCTATTTAATTAATTAACTGTAAGTGTTATAAATTCTTATTGAGAATTTTGTGAATCTATGGTGGAATCTTTCACTCACCTACAATTTTTTTTTTTGAAATTCTATAGAAAATTTAGAGTTATACAAAATATTAAAAAATTTGGTAGTGGATGATGATTTAAAATAGTGGACTTTGCCCGTTAACCTTTTTTACAATTTCATATTATAAGTATGTAATATTTCTATTTTGAAATTAAATAAACTATTGATATTTAGTTTTTAATTTATAAATAATTATATATTATTATTATTATTATTATTATTATTATCATTATTTAGATAATGACATTTATCTATTCTATCAATTTTTCTAAAATTATTACAAAATTTTCATGATAATTAATGCAATTAAGATATTTTCTTTAGAAAGAGCAATGAGAATGAAAAGAATACAATATGACTTGTAACAAGTGTTTACTAATTAAAAATCAAACTCAGCGATGATGGTTTGCTCAGTATATGAAAAATATAATTAATAATCAAAGTTTAACTTGTCTATTTAATAATATAACATTTTAAACATTATAATTCAATTGTGAATTAACAATATATGTTACATAAATTTTGGTACACCCTATAACACCATATATATATATATATATATATATATATAACCAATTTGTGAGATATAGAGTTTAGATTGATTTATAATATACTCAATATACCCATCACACTCCGTACAAATTGGCTAATGTTTAAAAAGAAGATGAAAAGTTGTTTTGTTATGAAAGAACATGTTGTTTAATTAATGTAAGTATATAAACTTGGGTTTCGTTTGAGCTTAATCTCTATCATTTTCTCAATAAAAAAGGTTGATTATTTTCAAATTCAAAATTAGGATCCAAACTAATCTTATTTCCTTAATCTTTGACATCATTTTGTTTTTTTTTACTAATAGAATGGTGCTTCTGTTATTTCTCTAGTGTTTAGCAACTTTTTTTCTCCTGTAGTTGGGATGAGAGTAAGTTCTCTCATACTTTCTTGGGGTTTGATTTTATTATTTGCTACTATAAGTGTTTTCAAAATATATAGTGACACTTTTAAACTTAAGGCATAAATGGCTTCTTTTGGTTTTGAGAGAATAATTATGGTATTTTCATTGTCACTTGTAAATTTTATGATTATATTTACATTGATAATAACCCTAAGTTGATTTAGGGCATAACACAGCTAGTTGGTTGGGAGTTCGATGTTCATTACTTATACGCAAAAGTGTGTTTGCGACTACTGCCTATTGAAAAGGAAGTATTGGTGAAGGTGTGGAGTTATTACTCGGCCTCCACAATTTGGGTCATGGTAATTGGAGGTATTTGGAGTCTTCGCAATGTAGTAATATTCTTCATCATAGGTTTTCGATACTTGTCCTCTTGACACTAGAAAGGTTGGCCCTCTTCCTACCTCTGCCTTATTTCTTTACTTTCTTGTTGAGAACACCGATCCCCTCAACATTTCTTTGTTTGATCTCAGGCATTTCATGCTGAATAGTTAGGAATAGTGCCATGTGATTGGTATCACCCACTCTTAAGTCTACTAGTATTTGATCTTGAGCTATGTTTCGTGTTGATACCACTAAATTCATTAAACCAATCTTTCTCAGCCCCATGATGGACGCCAATTGTTATTGTATGGACTGGGGAGATGTCTTCCGTTTCTATTGTAGTTGTCTAATCACTCTATATGATGGTCTTCTATTGAGGTTTTGGTTCTAGGTCTTTCACTGAGGTCGTGGTACCTGATCTTCTATTGAGGTTTCAACTCTTGCTTAAGGGGAGACATTGGTTTTCTATCATGTCATTATGAACATGGAGGCGAGTACCTACAAAATTTAGTACTAATATTTGAAGAGTTTAGGATTTGATATTTATAGATATATGAGTATAGTGTTCATAGTGGACTTGAATTATCATGATCCTTCTATCTTAATTCTAACACTATAGATAAATTTAAGATATCTTAAATACTCCACATAGTATCATCTGTGTCTATGCATGATCTTCACTAAGACACTAAAAAATCTTGGTCATGAAAGGTAATCAATAAGGTGCCTGGTATCGTCTTGATTTATGCATAATCTTGACTTAGATATATTGATGATGTCTAGTACAACAACTTTCACCATTAAAATGATTACTTATTAAAATAAAAGTATAATCTTTAGTATTTTTAGATAAATAATCAATTTAACTTTTGAATGCGTGAATATTGTTAAGTTAAACTTTCACCATTAAAAGGATTACTTATTAAAATAAAAGTATAATCTTTGGTATTTTTAGATAAATAATCAATTTAACTTTTGAATACGTGAATATTGTTAAGTTAATTATTAACAAAACATTTTTTTTAATTTAATTCCTAAATCAGCAAACAATACAAATTAATACCTAAATATTATAACTTATAATAAAATAGTTCTTGATTTAGTGTCAAATGAATTTTAAAAAATAAGACATTAAATATTTTAAATATTTAGGGATTAAGTAAGGTTTTTCATTTTTTTGGAGAAGAAGATTGATAGAAGCAAATTGGTTATTCATTTTTATTTACTTTTTTATAAGGGGGGATGGTCTTTATTTTTGTTTCTATATTCCGTCTACGTTGGGCAAGTGAAGAGAGTTTGTGGATAATAATGTTGATAACTGTTAGGGAAGCCTGCTGTTCTTCTCCCCTCAATTTCTGCCTTAATCGTTTCAAAGCTAAACCCTCTAAACCATTCAAAACATCCATTTGCCAAGCCAGTTTCTCTGTCCAAAGAAGACCCACCCATTCATGGAATACTGGGTATCTCTCAACCAGGTATACAACTTCCTCTACCCACTTTTCATCGTTATTTGTTTTTATGCTCAAGCACTAATTATGGGTTTGAATCCCTTCACCCAATTGTTTCTACTTTAATGGGAACACTTCAAAAGACTTACTTGAACAATATGTGCTCCGTAAATTGTTTCCTTTTGGATACAATTAAGTCATTGTCTGTGTTTGGTTCAGAAGTACTAATTGCTTTTACCATTAACAACATGCATAAACTTATCCCTTGATCAGTAATGCTTCTTTGTTATTGTAACTTTTGGAGTGGAGAAAGCCATGGTGTGGGGGGTTACTAGCATATGTGAACTTTCAACTCCACTCAATGAATTAAACATTAGCTGTTTCTTGGACCAAATACTATAGTGCTTGTGAATGTGATCATTGGTTAGTTCAATTGTGTCTTCTACTCAATTTTAGAGAAATCTACAATCATTAATTTTCTTCCGCCTTCTTGTTGGTTGTAATTATTTTGTCCCATACATGCTGTTTCAAACTCTGCAGCAGTGATGAAGCACACTTTGATCCCTTGGGTATTAACTCAGATTTACCTTCTGCTCTGAATTCTACTTGGGAAAACCTGTTGTGCTTGTTTACACAAACATTTGAGAGTACTTCAAGTACAGAAAAGGGAAAACCTAACTCTTCACAAGGGGTGGCAGGTACGTTTTTCTCTGTATTTTATTGAGCCTGAATTATGTGTTTTTTATCTCCCAGCAATAGAGGATTGTTCAGTTGATTATTTATTTTGGCATTGCAGCTGCAATAGAGGATAGTTCAATAGATTTTGGTGACTTTTTTAAAGGTCCACTTCCAGGGAAGTTTCTCAAACTTTTAGGGCTTCTTGCCTTGTCACGGCTCGGAGTTTACATACCCCTAGGTGGAGTTAATAGGGAGGCTTTTGTTGGAAATTTAGATCAGAACAGTTTATTAAGCACTTTGGATTCGTTTTCTGGTGGTGGTATTGGTAGACTAGGGGTATGCTCCCTTGGAATTGTCCCCTTCATCAATGCACAGATTGTTTTCCAGCTTCTTGCACAAATATATCCCAAATTGCAAGATCTTCAAAAGAGAGAAGGTGAGGCTGGAAGAAAGAAAATTCTACAGTACACCCGATATGCTTCAGTCGGATTTGCCATTGTACAGGTCAGCAATTTGTGAAGTTTTGTTTGGGCAATTTCTTTTACAAAAAAAAAAAAAAAATATTTATGTTGTGCACTAACTTTTTGCTATTGAAAAAGGAATGTAACTGTATGTTGGAAGGAGATTGTTTTCCCGAAAATCCATGCTGTTTAATAACTATTCCCTTATTCTAAGCCGTGCATATTACTAATTGAATTTTCTCTGAAATTTTGTGTTTGTTCCTTTTTTTTTTTTTTTCACTACAGGCAATTGGCCAAGTTCTTTACCTACGTCCCTATGTCAATGACTTTTCTGTAGAGTGGGTTCTTTCTTCTGTAATCTTATTGACTCTTGGCTCTGTGTTTACAACATACATTGGGGAACGAATTACAGACCTAAAACTTGGGAATGGCACCTCTCTTTTGATATTCACAAACATTATATCGTACTTGCCAGCTTCTTTTGGTAGGACAATTGCACAAGCATTTAATGATGCTAACTACGTTGGACTTGCTACCATTATTGTGTCCTTCGTTCTTTTGGTAGTTGGTATTGTTTATGTTCAGGTAAATCTCATTCATATTGTTATAATAAAGATCTAATTGAGCCAACAAAGAGAAGTTGATCTCAAACAATGGTTTTCAGGAAGCAGAGAGGAAAATCCCTATTAACTATGCTTCTAGATTCACCAGCAGAAGCACTGGACTTGAAAAGTCTGCTTACCTACCCTTTAAGGTCCTCCATCCACTTCACCAATTTCTAGTTTTATCTTTTGTTAAAGTTATCTCTTCCATGTATTTATTTTCAAATAGAACATCAAATTTGAGCATGTAAATCTTCTACTGTCAGGTAAATAGTTCTGGAGTAATGCCTATCATCTTTTCTACGTCGTCATTAGCTCTTCCTGGTACTTTAGCACGCTTCACTGGTTTAGCTGCTTTAAAGAAGGCTGCAGTGGCATTAAATCCAGGAGGTAATTCGTTGTTTCTGCATGATAGGTTTCAACAGATAGAATGGAAAGATTTTGAAGAAAAAATAAGGCAATGAGCCTTTATTAAAGTGTCTATTGGTCAGTGTAACCATGAAATAAATGAGGTATTTGAGAAACCTCTCCTCTCCTAACACCCCTTTTAACTGTCTAAGTACCACCCCTTTTACTCCTATTTGTAAGATATTCACTTACAGCTGTGTTTGCCCTCTATAAGCCATCACATATACTCTCTTAATCACTGTTCTCCTGTCACTGCACTAGATTTATATTAAGACTGTCGCCTGAAATGCCTTGCCCTGGCATGCGTGTTGATCTTGTGTATTTGACAAATATATAATGCAAACACTGGCATTGTTGTTGCCATACATTGTTCAAATGAATTTCAATTATGCTTTTTTGTCCTTAAAAGTTCTTTCTTTATAAATTGATGTTTTCTACTTAACTGGACATTTGTTGTAGGTTCCTTCTACCTTCCATTTAACATACTTTTGATAGCCTTCTTCAACTATTATTATACTTTCCTACAACTGGACCCTGATGATGTGAGTGAACAACTGAAACGACAAGGTGCATCAATTCCACTTGTCAGACCAGGCAGAAGTACAGCTACATTTATCAAAACAGTAAATTTCTTCCTTCTGATTATAACCCGTCTTTGTTGTCTTAAAAATATATTATATACCAATATACGCTAGTATGCCTTTACCTTTCAAGTTTTGCTGATTTGATGAAAGTTCAAAACTGTCAGGATTGTGACATCTTTTTGTGAATTGAGGTTTTGGAAATTCAATGAACATTCTATCTTGAACTCAAAATAAGTGAAACCATTGGCTTTCTCCCTTGGTGCAGGTTCTTGGTAGAATATCAGTTCTGGGTTCAACATTTTTGGCCATCTTGGCTGCTGGTCCAGCAGTTGTGGAACAGATCACTCACTTGACTGCATTTCGGGGATTTGCAGGAACATCTGTTCTTATTCTTGTTGGTTGTGCAACAGACACGGCAAGAAAAGTTCAAGCTGAGATTATATCGCAAAAGTATAAGAACATAGAGTTCTATGATTTTGATAAATATTGACCGTTAAAAAGATCATTTACAAAACTAGAAAAAAGCTGCTACATAATTCTCCCGAGGAAATGCTGCTAAAAGCCTCCCGTCGTACAGCAGTGTAACTTTTACATTTTAAATCGGCCTGTAAATAATGCTGTAGAGCAGCGATTTGCTTTATTTGTAGTTGAAATGATTGCTTTTAAAATCAATCCGCTTTGATGGTCTTGTGTAGCATGTAACAACTGGTTATAGCAATCAATTAACGTTATTCTTGGCATTCTATTGGCACGCAATCAGGTCTTCAAATTAAGTGCTATGAGTAGCATTCAAAATGCAAGAAAACAACGTTTTAACTTTGCCCCCTTTTCACCCTTCTAACTATCAAACAGGGTTTCATGCATACTATGCACAATATTAATCAGCCTACTCATATGAAAATTATATGTAAGATTATACGCAACTGAGTAATACATTACATCCATTCGCTGATGATAAACTTGTATCCCCCTTTGTATCTTACTCATTAAAATACATCATCATCTACCAGCAAGGGTCTTTATGCAGAGAGGGATATGCCGGATTTGTGACCAACAGATTGGTTATCCACACTGATATATGTAGGTTGCAACTGAATCTGAAATGCCACTGACTAAGTGTAACTAATCATCATCGGCTTCGGTGGAAAAGTCGGGTTCTTCGGGCTTGGGTAACTTGGGCATGTCATCTTTAATCTTCAAGGCTCCTCTTCGTGTATTAGCAGCAAATCTCGAAGCAAGAATTGTTGCCCCAAGGTTCAATTTAACCTGACTTGAGTTTGAACTGGCAGAATAGTCCTCATGTTCTCTCTCACTAGCTACTGTTTCATCTAAAGGAATGGATTCCTTCAAACCGAGGTCTTTCATAGATATCCTTTTCTTGTATCGGCGCCAAGCAGCCTGTATAAAGCAGGCTGCCCAAGTCCTCCAATGGTGGGAATAAAATCGAAAAGTGTGCTGCAGCTTCTTACTGTGAAGGCGCCTAAATTGATTGGCAACAAACTTGAGGTCTTCAGCCCGAAGAGCAAAACCCTCAACCTCACTAAGGGCTTTAACTGTCCTGGTTGAAGAAGGCAAATTAATGGTTGATTTTGGGAGTAAAGCCCAAGAAAGTAGTTCCTCGCCACAAAAATCTCCTGGTCTCAATATGATGGAGTTGAAGAAACCAGTCCGGCCACCATTTGTAGTGGAACTATCCAGTCTACCTCTAATGATAAAAAGCATTTCAGTTACGGGGTCACCCTCACGAACAATGTAGGTGCCTTGAGTGCTCAGAGACGATACCAGCCTCTCACATATAGCATCCAGAAGCAGATCATCCATCTGTGAGAAGAAGGGAACCTGAAAACAAAGGAATTTGTTTAAATGCTTTATAATAGAGTAAATGTTTATACTTATTAACATTCTACGTTCACTGGCATCAATGAGAATCAATCTCTCAATCCAACTTCTATTCTATCCTACAATAAGAAGCCTACTTGCTAATGTCAAACTCAGACACAAGAACATAATTCGAACTAAAGATGTACCTAATGAGTAAATCTTCAAGACAGTAAAGCATTTTGTGAAAATTTACGCATCACAGCTCCTACTACAGGTAATCATAAAATACGATCTTGTGATAGAACTGGAAAAAACAATCAACAATGGTCTATATTATGCTTCAAAATGTGAACATGACCACAGAAAGATTTGTAGAGAAAACAGTCAGCAGAAATCATACTCTTCTAACAAGGTCTAAGCACAGGTGCCTTTGAATATCACGGCGAAGATCAGCAGGTAATGCACGTAGAATGGTTTCCTCATCAACTCCGCGAGTAGCAAGCCATTTATATTGAACAAATCGTCTAACACGACTTCTCAAATCTTCAGGGAGTTGGCGATGCCTCATCCACTCTTCTGTGTCTCTTCGCTTAAGCCTCCACTCCTCAAGCCTTATAGTAATAGATTGCAAATACGTCTAGCCAAAGAAACAACCTCAATGCAGAATCAAATTAAACAAACAAAAAAGAACTAAACACTGCATTATATTAGTATAGTAGATTGCTAATTATTCTAATAAAGTCTAACAGATTATTTGGCCTTGTGTTTCATACCACATATCCCTTTGTCAAAAAGACCATGTTCGCAAAAATCCCAACAAATCAAGAAAATTTTAATTCTCCACTCTATACCAGAAATAGGTAACAGGTGGAGTCTGTTTTAAATTCTTGATAATTTAGATATTAATTGTTTGTACACTGAAAACAAATTATATGCAAATACCTGCATGTTCCCAATCAAATGGGAAAATAATACAAGACCTAAGATGGCAATGACAATAGCGAATGATGTTTCTCCAATAAACGTGCTAGTGTCTAGGTTCTGCCCATAAGAACTGCAACAAAGCCAAAAGAATTAAGAAATAAGCATAAAAAAAATATCATTAATCTCTAAAATATTAAAATTAAGACATAACAAACTCCCTGCCAGTGCTACATACAATTTCAGAGTCTACTTAAGTTCAGCACATCTATTTTATCCTTATACATTACATATAAGAGAATTTTTTATCCCTTTACCAACTTAATTGTTAGACCTAGACGGATCTGAGAAGATCTTAGACGATCTTATCAAGACAGTTTAGGCTTATAAAGAGGTAGTGTCTTATAAGAGCTTAAAAGGCTTAGGCTTCTATCACCTTATATGCAAAATTTGTAAGGACCAGTAAGGCCTCAATCATAAGATAGTATTAACTAAGTCCCGTAATATTAACTACAAATAGTGTCAGTCTGACAAAATTAAAAATCTTACTCACCCCTCACCTTATTAGTTGGATTTGTACGGATGAGATAAGCCCAAAATCTAAGATGAAGACTATTGCAAAAGTATTGGCTGATAACTCGATTTTAATTATGTTGGCAAGCCTATCTTCCATGTTGAGAGCATTATTTATAGTTCATCGATCATGAGCATAATTGGAGTGCTTTTGAGAGGGTAAAAATTTAGATTTATGAAATTGTTTTTATAATTATTTACCGATACACCTAGTAGGCTAGTATGATGTGTTACTAATTTTATAATTATTTTGGTTCACATCAAGAAAAGAAATCGTATATGGAAAAAGACCATAAATGATGTGGCATTTGTGATGGCTAATTCAAGATTGAAAAAGAAGGATGTTAGCAAAACAAATTCCTATAAAATTGATGATCATGCTTTTCATGATGAATATGGAGGAGAAATATGCTTTAAATGAAGACATATTGGTAAGTTGGAGAAGATGCAGATGCTAGTGGTGGTGGTGCTGCACCTATGGATGATTTGGAGGTTCCTCCAATTGAGGGTCATGGAGATGACACTAATGAAAATGAAGATAATGTGGAGCAAGATGACTATCCTGTTTTTAATATGAATGATTTCCTTGGATAGTTTGTTTGTATTAAACATCTATGAATTTATAAGTCGTTTTATTTATGAGTAATTTTATGAATTGTTAATCTATTTTTAGTTGTGTTATGTATTGGATCTTACTACTTAAAACTTATTATAAGTTATTTTTATCATCTATATTATTTTTAATGCATGTACAAGTCTATGAATATAACTTTTCATATACCCATAACTCATGATTCGAGTTACGATTTTTTATCTCCCTTTCCAATCCTCTTAAGATCCTCAAGTTTGACAACATTGGTAGTGTGACAGAAATTGACAATAGAATTCAATTTCACAGAGTTTATTAGACTAAAAGGAGAGCTCAATGAGCTTCTATAGAGATGAAAGAAAGATCAAAGCCTAAGCAACTCCAAAAAAATATTCTATACCCAGCTATATGCCTGCCAAACAAACCACAATGTTCATTTCCCTCACTCCCATGCTCATCTCCAAAATACCCATTTGCTATCACGTGCCATTTACCTGCAACCACATCTAACTAACTAATTCCGGGGCCATTCTTATTCCTTCACAGAATGGACATTCCATATTGTGAGCACTTATAGTTACTGGTCCAGTATATGGACCTATTCCTTACCAATTGGCCTAGAACCATATCACGGAGCTGCATAAATACCTAAACTAGATTATTACTATAAACAGTTATTTAGAGATTTTGATTACAACGCATATCACATCTAATATGAATATGAAATAATTTGAAATTTTTTTGAGTGTCGACAACCTCCTTTTTCTCCTCCATTTTAAACCTTATAATTTTTACACCAGCATTGTAGTCAGCATCATCTTGAGATCAAATAATCTCGAGGTGAACTGATTCAACAAAACATTAATTAATCAGATGCACCAATTATAAAATCAATTTTCGGTACTCAAGGAAATGCAAGTCATACCTTAATTGCTGCAATCCCCACCATAAACAATAAAGGTATTTTGGAATAAAGACTGAAGAAACAACATGTTTCTTTACTGCATTTCCAAATATTCCAAACTTGAAACCAGTATCATCATTACTGGCATCACAGCTGCTAAACACATTTGTACTATTCGCCCATATCTTGCGCAGCTCAACATTCAAAGAACTGCAGTCCAGGTAGCCAAAGCAAATTTCAGGATTTTGTTCCTTTTTGCAAAAGGATTTCAAACAAGTAGTGTATCGGTCCACAGATAGAAGGTACCAAGATGCTCCTAAAACCTGCAATAACAAGTATAGAAACATATACTGTTGATATCTTTTAGCAGAAAACTAGACTTAAGTCAATAAGATTCAGACTTCAAAAAGTTCAGATGTGTGGGTGGGTACGTGTGTTTGAGAGAGAGAGAGAGAGAGAGAGAGAGAGAATTTAAAAATAGAATCATAAAACCAATCAAAACGTCATACATGGCTAGCTAACATATACAGTAGCAAGTTATATGCAGCTCCTGCCCAAGCAGTCTTTGTAACCACTCCTGTTGCTTTGATTATTTGAGAACTTAATGGAAAAATCAAATACAATCTTGGAACATATTGGAGCAGAACAATCAATGCAAGTGCATTATTCTTGTGATCGGTTTGAGGGCTTCTTGTTGCTGGGATAATAAACCAGATGACCATCTGAAAGAGAAAAAAAGTTCAATCAGCTATTATCTACATACCTCAGCTGCAAAACACTTCAAAAATTTAAACCAACTAAACTGCTCTGTTTGCATAACTTAAGTATTTGCAATATCACACACTGGCCTCAAATTGGACATATTAGTACACATGTTTTAGACTCTTTCCATTAAATTTCATTTTAGCAGTGTATATGCATCGCTTAAATCAATCATATAAGAATCTAGATCTTATAGGCCACCTAAAGTGATCAAGTGATGTAAGAAAAGAAAGAACCCTTTTAGTGACAAACCAGCTTAATTGATTCATGACCTTAGTTCTGTATGTTGGCCCAGAATGGAAAAGGGAGTATCTCCAATACAGTTAGCTTTATTTATTACATTATTGTAATATAGTGGGTATCGTACCATGCCCAAAACTAGAAACTTGCAATGAACTGCGAAACTTGTACATTTACCGTAAAGATAATTTTTCAACTAAATATTTTTCTCAATTATCTTTATCTCTATTTTTATGGCACAAATCAAAATCAACAACCAGAGAAGTTGCAGTAAAGTTATAGGATGTAAAAAAGATCAAGTAGTGCCACACTAGAACAACACACCTGAGGTAGAGGGAGTGTGGCAATTAAATCAATGAAGAAATCAGATCTGATATATCTTCTTGCAATCTTCTTTGGGTCCATGACAAGTTCCCCCCTGCCAAATACCCGTGAGCTTGGTGCCACATATGCTGTCCTGAACTTAATTATCAGGTGCAACAGATAAAAGAGATCAGCAATAGTGCGCAGAAAGGTCACAACAATGCGCAACGTTAGGTCTGTCCTTACACATGAAGACCCTGTATTTTCTTTCACACTAGGCAAATAAAAGTACAATGGATCAACAAAAAGAGCCACCAAGCATGAAACTATGAAGACCCGGTTCCATTTCAACACAATCTCACTACCAGGGTCAAGTATTCTTTTACGCCACGGCTCGTGGTCCTCCGGGAATACCTTGGATCCGCTAATTCTAAATGTTTCAATAATTCTATTTTTCCCCAATGGCAGCAAATTGCTAGGTTTAAGCGCTGGAGGCTCAGTTGCTCCCCACACAGGTTTTTTATGCTTTTTGCCATCCGAGTAGAACCTAAAACGTTAAATTCTTAGAACACACATCACATTGTTCTCAAATGAAAAGAAATTCAGAAAAATAAAATTGTTCAAGAAACAAAATTCCATTCAATTGCAGTGAATGAATGAGTTTGAATAGTACCAAGTAAGGGCCAAATAAAAAGGAAATGAAAATCTTTAGTTAAAATTGACGTATTAGAAACGAATTGGTGGAGGAAGCTTCAAGCTCTAGCAATCAATCGATGGAGTTATAAGAAATTAAGATACCTGACAAGCTTTCCCTTTTTCAATTCCATGGGAATGAGGAAGCTGGAACTGTATCCTTTAAAACCCTAACATGGAATCAGAATCAGAGGTCCAACACACTGGGATCTTTCACTGAAACCGCAAACGCAGACTTCGATCAATAATTAGTCAACAATTGTTGACTAGCGCTTTAACATTGGTAAAAGAAAGTATTAATATAACTAGACCAAACGTCGTCGTCGTGGTCCCTTTCTACTGAATTTTGTTGAAATACCTGACGCTATGAATAACTTTTGTTTTAAGTATTAAGTTGGGTATCTAATTAATTGAACTTACGTTTCTGATTATTTTAATGTTGGTCACATTGAAATATGATCTTAACGGTTAAAAAGTATGTGTTATTTTTATTATTTGTATTCATAGCATATCTTATCATATCACAAAAATATATTGGTTGCTACTATATAAAAAAAATAAGTTCAGAGATAAAAAAATTTAAAAATTTCAAAGATAAATTAAAAGATAAGAGATAAAATATGAAAAATTTTATTTTTTAGAGATTTAAATCAAAATGTTTTAATTCATTGATCACTTAATTCAAAAATTTATATTTATTGGATGTTCAAAATAAAAATTAATGATATATTAGACAAATCGTTATTGAAATGAAGTTTTAAATTATTTTTGTAGTTGATAAAAGGTAAATTGTATAATAGATTATTTAATAGGTCGTATAACAATCAAATTTTTATAAGACTATATAATGAATATTCTAACTATAATAATCAAAATATGAACAACAACAAAGATTATAAGAGATCAACATCCAAGAATTTATCTTAATTTACTCAACTTAAGAAACTGTGTCATAATCATATTAATAATCATATTAACATTAATATTATTTACAGATTTTATTCTTAAGTAATTATCCACAAATTTTATCTATAAATAATCACAGTTTACTTACTAATAGAAATTTATAAATAATAATCTTTATGGATAATAATATGTTGATAATACTATATTTAAATTTAATTAAGGATAAAGATGTGTAAATAATAATAACCTTCAAATAATTATAATATTTAATAGGTAAACTAAAAATTTCTTATAGTACAACTTTTCCTCATGCAACATTGATATTCTGTAGCATTTGAAATGTATTAGACCCATTACACACACTTTGTTTTATGGTTTAAATACTCTATTAACATTGATAATCATAGTCAATATAGAAAATTTGAGAAGTATAATTTGAAAGTATAGTACAAATTTCTCTCATGCAACATTGATATTCTATAGAATTTGAAATATATCAGACCCACTACACACACTTTGTTTTATGCTTTAAACACTCTATTAACATTGATAATCATACTCAATATAGAAAATTTGAAAAGTATAATCTGAATATATATATATATATATATATATATATATATATATATATATATATATATATATATATATTTTTTTTTTTATATATATATTATAAATATTTTTTTTATTATATCTTTTCTATTTTTTAAGAAATATTTATATTTATATATATCT
>Ga0099825_1005904_pt1 | contig 15551 bp, 9 predicted proteins | sample SiratroredBW_FD_76838 | JGI IMG/M metagenome (GOLD analysis project Ga0099825, IMG submission 76838) | Root nodule microbial communities of legume samples collected from California, USA - Siratro red BW | ecosystem: Host-associated > Plants > Roots > Nodule | place: USA: California | collected...
TATTTAATAATATATATATATATATATATATATATATATATATATATATATATATATATATATATATATATATATATATATATATATTCGTGTGTGTATGTGCATATCTGTACGACATATGTGCTCAATATATAAAAATTATATTTTTCTATATGGTATTAGAGCTACAAACTTAACTAGCAATTTTCTATCTTATTAATGGTCATCTTTACTCCTTCCTTCCGCGTACTTTGTTGTGAAACTTAACTTGTCACAACAACTCAACTATCCATTAAACTATCTTTTTCAAATTATCCCACCTAGTACAAGCAAGTTACTCTATTATTGACTGTAAATAATGTACTCTCAACTATGTTTCTGGCACCCTTCCATGTCCTTTAGCAACAATTACAACTGGTGATGCAGCTGTTGAAAATCCTGCTTTTCTTGTCTCGAAGCGTCAGGATAATTATGTGTTTCTGGCTCTGTTTGGTACTTGTGGTCCTGAGGTGCAGATTGTGATGTCCTTTGCTACCTCCTCCTTAGATCATGTCTCTTAAAGAGTGTTTTTCCTCTATCACAAAAGGTGACTCTAATGTTTGTGACTATTTGCGGTCTATTTGCTTCGTAGCTAATGAACTTGCAGTTATTGATCTTTCTGTTGATGATCTAGATCTTGTCATTGTGGCCCTAAATAGTCTTGGCCCTGTTTATTATGAGTTTTGTGCAGCAATTCGCACTCGTGACATTTCCGCTACTATTTGATGAACTTTTTAAAAAACTTATTGACTATGAAATTTTCCTTCAACGGGAGGAGCAGCAATAATCGTCCTTGTTACTGCCAACCATGTTTCTTGTTCATCTTTCTCTCATGGTAGGAGCGACATCAGGCGTGAAAGGTGGTGGCATGGATGGCAATAGGCGCATCAAGGGGTAGTAAATGTGTTGACAGAGCTGCAACAAGGGTTGCGGCATGAGTTGTGAATGAAGGCAGAACAAGTGTAATGAAACAAAAGACACAACAACCAATGGGCAACAATAACAAGTTTTGAAATTCCAATGACAGGAAATAAAAATAAAGGAGAAAATGATGACTGCATACAGATTTTATTGTTTTAAGGTAAAAATAAGAAAATGACAACAATTTCTAAAAAAAAAAATCATCGTCGTTTCTCAATTTTTTAACTTTCAATGCCAGTCCTATAAAGAATCATCATGGTTTCTTAATTTCTATATTTTTAAAGACGATCCTGTAAAAACTATAATCGTTTCTCAATTTTTTTTTTCTCTTTTAACAACAATTTTATATCAAACAATAGTCTTTTCTTATAAATTTTAACAACCGTCTTAATAAAATCAACGTCATTTCTTAATTTTATATTTATTTAAAAAACTGTCGCATTTCTTTTATATGATAATGACTCTAAACTATAGATAAGATAAGTCATATAATTTAAAGTTTTACATTAGTGATAAGATGAGTCTCCAAAATTCTTTTTTTTTTCTCTAATCTTAAGAACATTTATTTTCACTAATAACATTTTAGCTAAAAAAAAATATTAATCGAAGAACATAACATATCAATTCAATTCAATAAGTATGCAGTAAAATGTGAAAAAAAAAATACAAATGATTTTTTTAATAAAATAAGCATAATTCTATCTTTTATGTGTTTGTCTAAAATGTCCATTTTAAAAATAAATAATTATGTTTTTTAAAGAAGACTTTATCTACTTTCTAAATTAATGATTTTTGCTTTAAATTTTCATATTCTAAAAATATTTATTTTATGATTAACTCTGATCATGTATTTTCAATTTTCATCGTTTTGTTCACCATGCTAATAAGCATAATTCGGACTATAGTTTATACTAGGCAAAAAAAACTTAAAATACAGTTTTAAACTCAAAACAGGCCCCCGAGCCATGTTAGGTATTTTGGTTGTCAAACGGAGCCAAGTTAAATTTATTTTGGGCCGGCATGTCTTGTAGGTTGCTTCATGCACTATATAAAATTGTGAAATATATTATATACAGTTAATAAAATGTTTAAATTATTCTTGAGTCTTAATAATAATAATAAATAGGTCTTTTTGGTAAGTTATTATCTTCTTTGTTGTAATGTTTTTTGTTACACTCTTCTTTATTATATTCTTTCACACTGGTGATATTTATTTTGTTTTTACTCATTCATTCTTTCAAAGATTCTGCAATTCAACCTATTATAGAAAGTGATTTCCACAATTATTAAAGGATTAACCATTTTTTATCTCACTCCTTCACTCATCCACTTGTCGTGAAGGTACTTTAGCTTTCCTTCACTTGCCTTGAAGGTGTTCCAATATTCTTTCTCTTGTTCCAACGGTATTTCATTGTATATTCGATTCTATTAAGTCTTAGACGCTAACAATATTATATATTATAAGAACATCTAATACTTTTCTTTTTCTATAACTGTGTTTTGAAACTAATATGATAAAGTTTATTTTTTTTCTATTTTTCTTCTTTCTTCTTGTTCGTTCTTTCTTAAAATAACGTATATTATTCAAACTACCTTCAACCTTCACAAAAATATCTCCAATCAGTTATTTTAAAGTAAAAATAAATATTAAAAAGCAGTTTTAATATTTTAAAAATTTGTATAGTATAGGTCAGAATTTTTATAATATAGAAAGCAATTGTCCATTGGAGAATTGCCATCTATTTGCAGAAAATAGTATCGAGGCTTTTTCTTCATGTACTCCACAATTTGTAACCCCATCTCCAAATTTTTTAAAATACTATCTAATTACCTATTCCATAATTTTTCCAAAGTATTATTCTAGAAATCTTTCAAAACAATTTTTTTTTCTAATTTTCATAATAAGTTAGCATAAAAAATATATTCTAAAATAAGCTTTTTCAATATTTCTGTAACAAACTTTCTAAAATATGAGATGTTTTCAGAATGAAAGTTTCCAAAATAAGTTTTTTAGAACAAATTTTATAAAATATATAAGATGAGTTTCGGAAAAAAATAAGCTTTTCTCTCTTCATCTTCTTCTTCATCTCAAAAGAGTGTAGTGATGATGGAGAATAAAAATGGTTACGACATTGACAGCCTAGGACAGAAGAGTATTTTAATTTTTTCAAATGTGGGGTGCAGTTGGTAATTATGGGAATACAGAAGCTAAAGCCTAATATCGAATGAGAGACCCAAAATGTGTGGCTCATTGTCTAGAAATGGGCTCCAGCTACCAGAAAAAAACAAACAAAGTACAACATTTCGACAAATTCTTCCTACATCCTAATAAGATTCTTTCTGTACCCTAATAAGAAAAGTTATTCCGCAATTATCCTTATATAAGAACCGGATGACACCCACATCCAATTGTTATTTGAAAAAAATTGACAATCATATGACACCCCATTCGGTTGTTATTTTTTTTTCAAATAACAACCGGATGGACTGCTCATCCGGTTGTTAATTTTTTTTCAAATGACAACCGAATGGGGGTGTCATCCGGTTCTCATTTCTAAATCAAAATGATAACCGGATGACACCCCCATCCGGTTGTCATTTGAAAAAAAATTAACAACCGGATGAACAGGCCATCCGGTTGTCATTTGAACAAAAATAACAACCGGATGACTTGCTTATCCAGTTGTCAATTTTTTTCAAATGATAACCGGATGGGAGTGTCATCCGGTTCTTAGATAAAGATAATTGCGGAGTGAATTTTTTTATTAGGGTGCAGAAAGAATCTTAATAGGATGTAAGAAGAACTTGTCCAACATTTCGATTTTCTTCTTTGAGGCCCATGAAGAGAAGGTAAATGCAATACTTAAGGGAAAAAATGTTATTGAAAATTGTTACCCTAGAGTTCAAGAGATCTATAAAGCATTCAGTGTTAGTTTTTTTGTTTTCTATTTGCTTTGAAGCCTCATATTTATAATCAGTTAACTTTTTAAAGTTATAATTAAAGTTGTCTGAGTAGGAATTCATGATATTTGATTTTCCTCTATTTTTTTTAATTTTCCTTATTATTATGTCTATTTGGCTATACTTAAAGACAAACATTTTAACAAGATTGTTTTCATAGTTTATATTCATTGTGTAATTCGTATTAATAGAAAACAATGCTTGCTTGCATTATAGAAAAAATTATAAGGACAATTTTTGTATTGTGTATGGATTTTCCTTGTAAAGAATCTTATATTTTCATTTTCAATATGATTTGGGGAAGAGACTACTAATGAAGTTACAAAATGTCTACTAATAAAACATAGTTACTAGTCTTAAGTGTAAGAAAAAAAACTATTGAATCTAAATGAAGAATACCCAACCAACAAAATATTTATCAATATTTACAGTTTCTTTTTAGCAGTTTCAAAACCTCCATACTACTGCCAATTTTACAACCTTCTGAAATTACTACCAATTCATGACTACTTAAAATTACAAATGATTAATTACAGGAACTTCATAAAGTAAAATGGATGAGATTTTTTACTTTGAAAATCTTTCTTAATATAATTGTTTAAATATTATTTATTATTTATGTTTCTTTAAATTTCTCAACCAATCAAATAAATTGAAAATTATTAAATGCATATAAAAAATATAAAAATAAAAGAAAACATTTTATAGTTTTTATAACATTTATAATTGAGATTAACATCCATAGAAAATAGTCTACAAGTTCAACATATTATTTTATCCAGTCATTAAATTTCATATAAGAAAAATTAAGAAATAATTTTTATTTAATAGTCTTTTTTACATTGATCCTTTAGATTTTTATTATAAACTTATCCTTAATTTTAGATACCTAAAAACATAAAGATAAGTTATAATTAATACTGAAATTACAATTTCTTCAAGTAATTTTTTTTATTGATGGGTGTCAAAATATCACTTTCTATTATTTTGTAATTATCGTACGAAAAATAAGCTCAAATTTTACTGATAAAAGTAAAGTAAATTGTTATTAAAACTGGTTCCATACATATATCAGGACTGCAATAAGTCAAATTAAATATTTTCAGTAAGTAACAATTGAATATTCAGTTAGACTAAATAATAATTTATTATTATTCCATATTTAAATATGATTATTAGGAAATAACAAAATTATAAATAAAAGAATTCTTAGTAAAGGTAGAACAACTTAAAGAAGTTGACCTAAAATGATAAAAAAATCTCAATAATTAAAATATTAATATAATAGAAAGATAGAGTAATGTTAAATGAGTCTTCAAGCAATGCCCAATAGACTTTATTAGACGAACTTTTGGGTTCATAGCCAATCTTATATTTTAATGCGAGTTAAAATCATTATATTTCAAGTTAAATCAAAATTTAATATATTACCATTTATTCATTTTGGGAACAATGACATTGGAAGGATGATGCAAATTTTTGCATTTTCCCAGGAATTCAACGTAGTGACTCTTTTGCGCTGCTTAATAATTTTCCTATTATATATTTTTACTCGTTTTAATGTGACTTAGTATTGTTTGATTAAGTTTTGTATTATTTATTTACTTGGTGTTTTTGGTGACAATAAAGCATGAATGCGAAATAAATTCGTGTCAAAATATTGTATTAGTAAAACTTAAATTCGATTATTGTGAAAATTGAAGAAATCACTAAAAAGATCAACAGGATCAAAAAGAGAATTTTGAATCATGATGATGGGGGGAAATAAGCATAAATAAATTGTTATAGAAATAAATTAATACCTTAGAATTCGTGTAAATTCAATTAATTTATATAATTGCTGAATTTTCTCATTTATTGAAGACTGTAATTATATTGAGCATGTTTTTGGTTGTTGTCATCTGACAGGACGTTAAAGTAAAAGAAATTTGGGCATCACATTATTTTGTTTTGCATATATTTAGTCGTACTTAATGTCAACCTGTTTGGACGTAATTTTTTAAAGTTTAATTCTTAATTAAAATTAATTTTAAAGTTAATTAATTTCATATATAATATTTAGTGGAATCAATGTTATTTAGAAATTTACAGCTGTGAAGTCACGTGTATCGAGGAGCTCTCCACTACTGTGACTGTTGCAGGCTCCTAGTGGGCCCGCCAACGTTTGGCAGCTTCTTCCTCCTTTGTCGATACTCTCTTTGCCTGCATGCTTTGTGCTGCAAACATATCTGTAATTTTAGAAAAATGTGCTTTCTGTAATTTACTAAAACACCCTTAAAATCTATATTTTAAGAATAATTTTTACAAAAACTTAAGAAGAATTAAATATTATATATATATATATATATATATATTTATCACTAAAAAAAATTTAAATTTACTGTTAGTTAAAAATTTCGTTGATGAATAAAAAGTATCAGAAATTTTCGATAATAAAATATTCATTTATTTTTATTAATGTTTTAATAATCTATTGTATAATGTATCAAATCTAAGTTCTACAAATACCCATAGAATCTAAAATCAATATATTAGAGAAATTATTTTATAATAATATTATTATTATTATAACTATTATTATTTTAATAATATTATAATTATTATTTCGGTCGTATTATTATTATTATCATAATTATTTTTATTATTACTGTCATAATAGTTATTATCATTGTTAATAATAATATTATTATAATAATATAACAATAATAATAATAATTATCATAATTATTATTATTATTATGGTTATTTTAACTATTATTATTATTATTATTTATAATAATATTGGTAATTATTATTGTTATTAATATTATCTTAATTATTATTATTATAAATATTATTTTATTAATAATAATCATATATTAATATTATTATCTTAATTATTATAATTACTATTATTATTATAATAATAATAATAATAATAATAATAGAAGTATTTATTATTATTGTTGTTGTTATTATTATTAATATTAATGTTAATGATATAGTAATTGTTATCAAAATTAATTTTATTATTAATATTATCATAATAAGTATTATTAATGTTATAATAAAAATTATTTTTATTATTCTTATCATAATTGTTTTTACTATTATTTTTATCTTAATTATTATTATTATTATCATCATTATTAATATTAATATTAATATCATTATTATAAAATTATTTTACGATGGATCAAAATTGTTTTGAAGTTTTGGTCACTTTAAAAAATTCATTAATATATTAAGTGGGTACTGCAGTATATTATAAATAAACTTAAGATTTTGATAAAAAAAATATTATTTATATAAATATGGATTTATTAAGTTAATTATCAAAATTAAAATTGAAAAAACACTTTAAGAGAACTATTTTATAATATTTATGTATATCATAATATCATAATGTAATATAATATAGAGACATAACTTATTCTTTTGTATTCAATTGAATTTGAATATGTAATATCAAGAAATGAAATACATTTTTTTATATTTAAAAAAAAAAATCTTGAAATACCAGTCAAATTTTCCAATCCATGAATAAATGAGATTGTCTTATGATATTTCTTTTTATTCATTATAAAGTAGATTTATCATTTAATAGTAAAATATTAAATGTCTCACGATTTGTCCAGAATCATATCTGTCAAAAATAATCTAATATTATTTTTTTAATTTGACCACAAATGTTGAATACAGAATCATATCTGTCAAAAATAATTTAATTTTAATTTTAATTTGACCACAAATGTTGAATCCAGAATTATATCTGTTAAAAATAATTTAATATTAATTTTTAGTTTGACCACAAATGTTGGATCCAGAATCATATCTGTCAAAAAATAATTTAATATTATTTTTCAATTTGACTACAAATGTTGGATAATTTGAACTCTTTTAATAATCAACTTTATATATATATATATATATATATATATATATATATATATATATATATAATATTGTTTTGATGTTAATTTTGAATAATATTTATTATTGTCAATATCATATATCTAAAACTAAATTTAGATTTTTAAAAAATATTCATAAACAAAGGTGTTCTTACGAACCTGACCAATAATAACTCTTTTCTGGTATCAAGTTCAATAGCTTCATATCAGCCTTCAGTTTTCAGTATCTGGAATAAAAGGAAAAGTACTTTCAGAATGATGCTTAATTCAATTCTCATTTATAGAGATATAATATGTAATGGATTTTTTATGTTTTCATCTTCTTGAGAATTTAAGAATGATAAGCTTAAGTTCAATAGCTACAAATGAAAAATATTTGTCAAAAATATCATACTAAATATAAATATGATCAAATTATAATATATAAATAAATAGAATTCTCACTTTTAAAATACTGACTTAAATTTAACTTTTTTTTTATGATGATATGAAAGTCATTAAAAGTCTAATAAAATTTGTTAGATTGTATTATCCAGAGTTATTCTTTTATTTCAACTTTTAGATATTTTATTAATCAAGAGACATAAGTATTTGAGTCATTCAAAAATTATCATTGATCAAGTTTATTAGATCTTTTATGATATACGCTAATTCCACACTCAATACGTCTAATTTTTAACTAATGTATTATAGATTTCATATATATATATATATATACTAAAAATTATAATATATAAAAGCAGTTATAAATTTTACCTTAAAACTCATTGAGCTTGCGTTATTTTTTTTAAGTGTATGTAAGAAGGAACTAAAACTAAAATATCTCTGAAGAATGGGAGTCTTATCATGAAGGACTAAAAAGTGCAGAAAACATGAGGAAAAGAAGGATACCTAATCTGAATAGAATGAAGAACGGTAACAACAATTCAAAACCCTACTTCCAAGGAGAAGGTCCCATGTTTAAATTGTGCTACAAAACAGCATTATTGTATACGGAAAAAATCTACCATAGTTTCTGTAAAAAAATTGTGAATGGGAAGGAAAATGACATGTCTTGGTGCTTTGAAGCAGTTGTGGAAAAGCTGACGTGTCGAGGGGGTGGTCCTCGCGCACAAACGTATATATTCCCTCTGCGTGCTGTACACACTCCCACCACGGGCCAACTTCACAGACGCAGTACTCCACCTCATGTCAACACATCACAAGAATGAGACGGCACGTGACATGGCTCCACTCACACCCCCCTTTACCATTAAAATCATCCTAAAGGGGCTAACTTTTATCCGTCAACCTTTCTTCTCACTCTGCTCATAACATTCCAACGCCATGTCTCGGAACCCGCAAGAACGCCCACTGTTGCCGGAACAAGAGGAGCCGCAAGAAACAGCCTACGAATCCTCCGAGAAGATCGTCGTGGTGGGAATCGACGAGTCCGACAGCGAGGACAATTGGGGGAGAGTGCCTCCCTTCTCCTGGAAGAAGCTATGGCTCTTTACTGGGCCCGGCTTTCTCATGAGCATAGCGTTTCTGGACCCGGGCAACCTCGAGGGGGACCTTCAGGCCGGGGCTATTGCCGGCTACTCCCTGCTGTGGCTTTTGATGTGGGCCACCGCCATGGGCCTCTTGATCCAGCTCCTCTCCGCCCGCCTCGGCGTCGCCACCGGGAAGCACCTCGCTGAGCTCTGCAGGGACGAGTACCCTCCGTGGGCCCGGATGGTACTTTGGGTCATGGCCGAACTTGCTCTCATTGGCTCCGATATTCAGGAGGTTATTGGAAGCGCTATTGCTATCAGAATTCTCAGTCGTGGGGTTGTGCCCCTTTGGGCTGGGGTCGTCATCACTGCTCTTGATTGGTAATTCAACTAACTACCCACCCTCTCATACTGTCTTTTGTTTTCATTGCCCCCAAAATGTTGGACTTGTAAATGTTTGCTATTTAAGTTCAAAAGTGAAGTTGTTGTTGACTCTTCATTGTATTTTTTGTTGATAAGGAGATTTTGTACAGTATATTAGGAAATATAAGGTATTTGACACTGTCATGAATAGATTCTCCCTGGGTATGTTTGTTTTCCCAAAAAATAACTATACCAAAATGCTTTGACCTCCATAGTAAAACTTTTATGTTTTATTTACTCTGTCTGTCTGTTGGTAATCCCAAATTAAACATGGGTACATGTATATTTTGTTTCCTTTTTTGCAGTTTTATTTTTCTCTTTCTAGAGAACTATGGTGTGAGGGCATTGGAAGGTTTTTTTGCTGTTCTCATTGGTGTGATGGCAATCTCGTTCGCGTGGATGTTTGGTGAAACAAAGCCAAGTGGCAAGGAACTGCTTCTTGGTAAGGAATTTTAGCACATTAGTCATCATAAGTAAATATAAGGTTTCTTTTGTTTTGAATCTGATGCAGGGTTTGATTTTGTATCTGCAGGCGTTTTGATTCCTAAACTCAGCTCCAGAACTATACGACAGGCTGTTGGAGTTGTGGGGTGCCTTATTATGCCTCACAATGTGTTCTTGCACTCTGCTCTTGTTCAGTCAAGGCAGGTTGACCGCAGCAAGAAAGGCCGGGTTCAAGAAGCTCTTAATTATTACTCCATAGAGTCCACCCTTGCCCTTGTAGTCTCCTTTATCATAAACATATTTGTCACAACAGTGTTTGCTAAAGGGTTTTATGGTTCTGAAATTGCAAACAGCATTGGTCTTCTAAATGCAGGAAAGTATCTTGAGGAGACATATGGGGGTGGTCTGCTTCCAATTTTATATATATGGGGTATTGGGTTATTAGCAGCAGGTCAAAGTAGCACTATTACTGGTACTTATGCTGGACAATTCATCATGGGAGGTTTTCTAAATTTAAGATTAAAGAAGTGGATAAGGGCGTTGATTACCCGAAGTTGTGCAATAGTCCCAACCATCATAGTTGCTCTTTTATTTGATAGGTCAGAGGACTCGTTAGATGTTCTGAATGAGTGGCTCAATGTTCTTCAGTCAGTTCAAATCCCCTTTGCACTTATTCCCTTGCTTTATCTGGTGTCAAAGGAGCAGATAATGGGCACTTTCAAAATTGGCTCTGTTCTCAAGGTATATATATTATCATTCAATCTGCATTTTGATCTCGCTGGTCATTTATCTGATGCTATTATTATGTATGCGATGAAGGACTTTGTGATGCCAACTTAATTAATTCATTTTGTGCGAGATTGCTGTCTGTATAGGTATATGCCTGTGTTGTTTGGTCAATGATATCAAACTTCAAATTTAATTAGGAAGGATATAATTTGGAAATGATACGATATATAAACCCCTTTTCTTCTTGCTGTTGAGACAATTTAGAACTTACTAATGTATTCCTTATCTCTTTTGCAATTTCGAGCCTGATTCTAAAGAGACAAATCAGTAGGCTTGATTTACACTCCTGCCTTGAGAATTGAAAAGTGTGTGGTGGACTACTACCATTCCATCTTTTCCCTTTATTATCCTACGTATTATGGGATGTTTTATCTTGCAAATAACTAGCCCCATTTCATTATAAGTACATGATACAGTACCACGGAATTCTTTTCATCCTTTTTGTTACTTATGATTTTAGTAGTGATTTGTTCAATATGAATGTGTTATGCAACATAATTAATCTTGCTGCTGGGAACGGCCCATGATGTCGGCATTGATATCACTTTATAGCAGAAAAATCTGCATTGGTCCTTCCTCTTATCCGGAGGGCGTAGTTTCACTTTTGTCCTCATTTATTTCAAGTTTTGTCAATAATTGGCTGAATACATCATTAGTATATTATACATGAAGCCCGCATCTTTGAAATAGTCGATCATTCACTTGCATGCAGGCATAGTTATTGTTGATGTAGAATTTGGTTGTTAGAAAAATAACATAGTGTTGTGGATATAATAGAAAATAGGGGATGGTGTCACTTCCTTTCCTTCATTCTGCTGGGTCTGTGACTGTGGAGTGTATGTATTGTTATTTTGGATATTCTTTAGAATCTAACTCTAACGTGCAACATTTTAAATATAGGAAAGAACTCCCACTTGAATTCTTGGTCTTTAACAATTTGGAGAAACAGATGCCTCATTTGATACTGACTTGTTTTTATTAATGTAAGAAGACAACATTTGTCAGTGTTGTATTACCTGTGAAGGTAGAAAGTTTGGCATACATTTTGAAAATATAACTTTACTTCTTTGCTTTCATTTCTCTTTTGAATCTGGTGAATTGGTGCTGTCCGTTCTTTCCATTGAACTTTCTCAGAGTTTTTCTGGCTTTTAGAGAGTTTTCCCCACAATTTCTGTGGATCTTGAATGCACTTATTTGGTTTCTGAACTAACCCTTCTTTCGAAATTCTGCTCATAGTCTGTTGTGATTAAGTACTGAATTGACTTATCATATGGATGCAGATTGCCTCATGGCTTGTGGCTGCCCTTGTGATAGTGATTAATGGCTATCTTTTGACGGAATTCTTTTCCTCCGAAGTTAAGGGTCCCTTGTTTGGCGCTATAGTGGGTGCAATAACTGCTGCATATGTTGCATTCTTAGTATACCTTGTCTGGAGGGCCATTACCTTTCTACCTTGGCAAAGCACAACACGACTAAAGACAGTTGCTCATTCAGAGAGTTAAGCAATCAGTCTTTAAATTTGCAGAATAGGAAGTTTAGGAAGTTCATCCATTTTCCCACATTTGTTATTCCTGTGATTAGTCGATGCATTGGGTGTTGGGGCACCTTATTGTTTGCCTGTAACTATGAACTATGGTAGAGTAGATTTTAGCACTGTGTAATGTTACTGTCACATTTTATTGTCGGAAAAGCGCCTAATTAGTTATTTTCTTTTTCTTTTCCTTGCTCTTGTTCATATTCTGTCCAGCAGGAGCTGTGATCAATAAGGTTATACCAAAAAATTAAAGCTATTTGCAGTCTATTTAGGCAATATAATGGTAATATTTTGATTATAAAGGCTTAATATTATTATATAATAAATCAATCGTCAAAAAACAAAAAACTTGTTATTGAGATAATCTAAACGATTTCATTAAACTTCTTAAAGTGTGACAAAATTTACAACCCTTATATGGTTGTAAATGGATAGGAAAGAATGAGAAAAAAATAAAATAAAAAGTGAGAAAACGTTTTAGTTGTTTGGTAGGATAAAAGAGGGAACGGAAAGAAATCTAAAAAATTTGTTTCTCACTAGAGTAGAAAGTGAGACAAAAGAATGTATATAAAATGATATAAACACTTCCCAAATAATAAGCAATATATTAATCTTTTAAAAAAATATTTAGTTACTTTTATTATTATTATTATTGCATGAACTTCTATTATTTAGTCTAGCACGTCACACATATAAAATTTGATTCAAGCGAGAAAAAAGAAATCAGATATAAAATGATATAAACACTCGCCAAAGTCTTTTTTTTCTTTTCTTTTCTTTCCTTTTTTTATTCTCTTTATCATTATTTTTATTTTACCATAACTCATAAAAATACCTTGTTTAATTCATATATAAATAAATACCAGTTCCTGTTCTTAGCTTTTAGCTAATTTGACATTATTACCACATCTCACAGGAAACGAATGAGAGAAACTAAAACACAGAAACATTATTACTGCATCTCACATGAAACGAATGAGAGAAACTGAAACAGAAGGTTTTAACTCTTTATCCGATACAAATTTGTATTAAAAATGTTTATATATTGATGTACATTTACCTATTCTTAAGTGGACACCTGTACACTTATCATTCTTACTAACATTCCCTTTCAAACTTAAGAAGAATATGACAAAAAAAAACATCAATCTCCTTTAGTAGGATTATGAAAAATAAGATAGTGAAAAATGACTACAACACTCATAACTTTAATTGTCACAAAAATATTGAAATAGTGTAGAAATTTTGCAGTTCTATACATATAGTAGAAATACATAACAGTTCACCAACTTTTATATTATGCCCATGTATTGGAGTAGTAGTAAGACTACTAAGATATAAAATTTGGACTAAGGAAAATAGTTACTTTTTAAGTAGAGGGTCTGTCATCAATTATCATTATCATAAAACGTTTTTTTAACGATAAGAGATCATTAGATGTAGATACTATGATTATGATGTAAACCAGTATGTTGGAATTTAAGAATGGACTGATTTAGGATAAGAACTTGAATTTATTAGAAAGTAGAGATTTAAGTAAAATAGTTTATAGGATAAGCAACATTATCTCCATGGAAGAAGATAAGTCATATAGACGCCACAAGAGAATGAAAAATTATTGATAAATCTAAGAGTTGGTTCAGTCAAGAACCAGAAGATTCACTCTTACCAATTTACAAAATATATCAATTGTCTTTCTCAATTTAAAAAAAAATGTTTAAACACCATGTAGGTTATGAGTTTGCCTAATTTGAAAGTAAATAAATAAAAACAAAATAAAATAAATTAAAATCCTTATTAGTTATTCTCTTAGTTCTCTAAGTCCATTAGATATGTAGTCAACCTAGTTTCCTCCATATGGGTTATCCTTCAATAGTTTGACCTTTAGCATATAGGTCACCTTGTATTGCAAAGCTTCTTGGATCTTCTTAAGTCTTCCTCTAGTCATGGGTCCACCTAAGTCTTGAATTGGATTCTGAACTACATTTTTTGTTTCGTGAGCTTGGACTTTCTCATCATGGATCTTGTGGAGTTGAGCTTGGATGTCCACATCATTGTCTCTTACTTGGAAAACATTTGTCCTCAAATGTTGAAAATCATTCCCTACATCAAAAAGAGATAAATCAGATACATTAAAAGTGATACTTACTCCATACTCACCAGGTAGGTTAAAAAGCATTATCGTTAATCCTCTCCAATACTTGGAAAGGACAATCTCCTCTTGGCTGGAGTTTGGATTTCCTTTGCTAAGGAAATCTTTCTTTCCTCGTATGAACCTAAACCCAGTTACTGGATTTCCTTTGCTCAGGAAATCTTTCTTTCTTTCTTTATTAGCTTGCTTGACATAGTTCTCATTTTTTTTCAATTTTTGCCTTCACACGTTCATGCAGTTTCTTTAAATAATCAGCTTTAGCCTATGTATCCTTATGCTTAAAAATAGAAATATTAGGCATAGGTAATAAATCAAGCATTGTTAAAGGATTAAATCCATACACAATTTCAAATGTAAGCAATTATTTGTGCTATAGACAACTCTATTATAAGAAAATTCTACATGAGGCAAACATTCTTTCCATGAATTAATAGTCTTCTTTAAAACAGTCCTAAGCAAAGTGTCTAATGTTCTATTCACTACCTCAGTTTGTGAATGACAAGTAGTAGAGAAAAGTAATTTAGTACCAAGCTTACCCTACAATTCCTCCAAAAGCGAATTAGAAACTTAGTGTCACTATCACTTATAATACTCCTAGGCACTCCATGAAGTCTCACAACTTCCCTAAAAAATAAGTCAACTACATGACAATCATCATTTGTCTTCTTACAAGGTATGTGCTATTTTTGAAAACATGTCAACAAATACAAAAACATAATCTTTGCCATTTTTTGTTCATAGCAATCCTAACACAAAGTTGATAAGTGCCAAATTTCGGTATTCTTAGACATGAGAAGACCGGAATTTGTGAGAGTTTAAGCATTCTTAAGGAAATATTTAACCCCAAATATAGAGTTTTTGGAATCGCATGTAAAAAACTAATTCATGAGTAGAAAGAATCCAATTAACTGCAGTTGTTGTGGCTTTCAGGAAGAAGAATATGA
>Ga0099825_1005906_pt1 | contig 15550 bp, 12 predicted proteins | sample SiratroredBW_FD_76838 | JGI IMG/M metagenome (GOLD analysis project Ga0099825, IMG submission 76838) | Root nodule microbial communities of legume samples collected from California, USA - Siratro red BW | ecosystem: Host-associated > Plants > Roots > Nodule | place: USA: California | collected...
AATTTTGAAAACAGATGTATCACAACGTCGGTTAAGGCACAAAACGACGTTGTGCAAGAATCACAACGTCGGTTGGAGCCTCTTAACCGACATTGTGATGCATCTGTTTTCAAAGCATCACCACGTCGGTTAAGAGACTCCAACCGACGTGGTGATTCTTGCACAATGTCATTTGTGCCTTAACCGACGTGGCCCAGCGAAATCACAGCGTCGGTTTCTTTGTTCTAACCGACATTGTGATGTTTAACACAACATCGGTATTGTTAACCGACGTCATGATCAACGTCTCCTGGGTCAACGTCGGTTCAATACCCGACGATAAATGTCTCTTAGAACCGACGATGAAGATCCTTTTTGTACTAGTGATTAATCAGAAGAAGTTTTGTATTATAATATGCTATATATAGTGTTGGTACATGATAATAATTTATTAAGACTTAACCTATTTATCTTTATTATAATAAAATACTATACATTTATAAGAAAAATAAATAAAAAAACTTCTTTAAACGCTAGTACAAAATGTATGTACTCATTTTCTTACACTTTCTTAAAATTTGGAAAAAATTAAAGTATTTAGATAAGTGTGATGGGTTGTGTGGTTTCCTTGTTCAATCATTCAAAAATAGTATAAACTTAATGTTAGTGAAAATGACTTATTAATTGCTATTAATAAAAGACTAGTTCGGATGCTGCATGAAAAGAAAAAAAAGATATGCTGGATTTGAACAATGAGTAAAACCCAATTAATTAGATAATGTAACCTAAAATAAAACAAATAAAACTAAACTCTAGACAAAATAAAATTATAAAAACTAAAACCACTGTAGAACTATAGAAATTTAAAAATTAAGAAAATATATAACGAGAAAATTCGTTTTTAAACAAGATTTGAATTGCATATGAATTGACAACCCTTCTTGTCTCTCCATTTTGATATTTTTCTTTTAAAATATAAAAAGTGAACTCGAAATAAGATATATAAGCTATTTTTTCAAAGAGAAACTTTTATCAAATTTCATTTTAAATTCTAAGCTAAATTCTCAGTCAGTTACACCTTCTACGTAATAAGAGGTGTATTCTGAATGAAAAAATTACAAAAAAAAAAGAGAAAAAGACATGTAAAATAAGCAACAAGTGAAGGACAAAGAATTTTCCAGATAAAAAATTATAAAGTAAAAATGTAAGGAGAGAGAAAAACTGACCACACTTTTCTTTATTATCAATATTTTTTCCCTAACATTATCTCGAGTGCCTCCTCGTGATTCACTAAAATATCTTTATCTGGATGAACAATTTTCTATTTACCCCAGAATCAAGCCAATGAATACAGCATCGTATACAATAAATTTGCAGCGAATATATAATTTTAAATTCGTCACGATAAACCTTGCATGCTTGACATGTGTAAGCATCAGCTAAATTTGCTTTGGAACCAATGACCAACACAACATAACAGAACAAAGAAAAATCTAAATCTAAATGATGATTCCGTGGCAGAGATGAGATTGAGGCACGTAATTATTACACTGGTGAGAAGATAATTAATCAAGCCAACGAAAAATTCAAAACAGAAAAGAAAAGTTCAACATTGCATTGCATGAATCAGTTTCCCTTCCTTTCTACATAATCCATCGAAAAAAGATCAAATCTAATCAGAATAGACACAAAAATTACAGAATTAATTTGACAACCTTAAACAAAATTCAGAAAGCAATGAAAGTACTCGAAACAATAATAATAACAAGGATATGTTGCTTGCTCCGACATGTATTTACACTTGGTAAATCCTCGTCACACATCCCACCATGCATCTTTTCGGCATCATCTTCAAGAACACGTATGAAGAATAATAACCTACATCTTTTGTATTATAATATGCTATGTATAGTTTTTTATTCATTTACTTGTTTTATAATTTAATAATGATACATTTTTAATATACAATTATTTCATTTTGTTTAACAATATGAAATCATAATAATATAATTTAACTATGTATTTTTAGTTATCGTCTTGTTTTCTATATTTACAGAATTGGATAACACAGTTGGATAATATGTCGATTATGTTGTCTTTTCAGACTAAGCTTAGATGAATTTGTAATGTATTGATTATTAAACTCTTTCTATATCATTTCATTTTTATTGGTGATTTTAAGGTTAACTTTTGTGACAACAACAATTGAATTGGGTTAGTTAATAATATGAATTTGATGATGGGCATGCAGAAGATGGATCGCGGTGGATGTATGATATGCTTGATCCTTTAAGGAGATTAAAGCAACAGTTCATGCATGGAGTTTTTGAATTTGTTTCAACGGCAATTGACCAACCTTCATATATAGAGGATGGAGGGATAAGGTGTCCATGTGTGAAATGTATTTGTCAAAAAATTCTTAAACCTTCTCATATGAGGGCTCATCTACTACAATATGGGTTTCAACCCAACTACCATGTATGGGTTTATCATGGAGAAGATCAACCAATTGATCACAGTATACGTTATGCATCCATCAGTTATGAAAACACTAATTATGGTGCCAACTTTGGCTTAGTTACCGAAATGGTGTACGATGCACACATGCAGGTAGCTGACATAACAACTCATTATGAAAATGTCCAAAGTGAAGAGATGAATAGAGGAGAGTCCCCTAATGCAGAGGCGCATAAGTTTTATGACATGTTAGCATCTGCAAATGAACCCGTTTACGATGGAGCAACAGAGGCCTGACAATTGATAGCCATTAGGCTTTTGGCCTTTAGAATCAATTGGCATACCACAAAAAAATGTTTAGATCATTTCATACAATTATTGCTTGATATTGCTCCAAGAAAAAATTCCATCCCGAAGAACTACTATGACACAAAAAAAGTTATCTCAAGTCTCGGATTGAAGTATGTGAAGATTGATTGTTGTTAAGGTGGTTGCATGTTATATAAAGATGATAGTGAATTAACTGAGTTCAAATTTTGTGGTCTTCCAAGATATATGCCTGCCAAGGGTCAAAACAAAAGATATAAAAAGGTGTCATTTAAAAGAATGTTCTATTTGCCAATCATTCCAAGATTATAGAGACTGTATGCTTCAATGGATTCAGCAAGGCAAATGAGATGACACCATGAAAACATACAGGATGATGGCTTATTACAACATCCCAGTGATGGAAAAGCTTGGAAACATTTTGATAATGTATATCCTGATTTTGTAGCTAACGCACGACATATTGGATTGGGTTTATGTTTTGATGGGTTTACACCATATGTGCAAGCTTCAACATCCCCATATTCTTGTTGGCCGGTATTTTTGACTCCTTACAACCTACCCCGTGAAATGTGTATGACAAAACCATACATGTTTCTAACATGTCTAATATCAGGACCGACAAATCTAACCAAGAAGATTGATGTGTACTTACAACCGCTCATTGATGACCTGCAACTATTGTGGGATGAAGGTGTCTTCACATACGACACTCAACTAAAGAGAACTTTGTAATGTGAGCATGCCTGATGTGGACGATAAATGATTTTCCAACATATGGGATGTTGTCTGGGTGGGGAACTAAGGGAAATTAGCTTGTCCATATTGTATGCAGGACACTAAAGCATTTCAATTGAGACATGGAGGTAAAACTTCTTGGTTTGATTGTTACCGACGATTCTTGCCAACAAATCATCCTTTCAGAAAGAGTTGGAACAGATTTCTCAGAAACAAAGTTGAAATGAATGGGTCACCTTATCTCAAGAACTAACACCAATTATAGGGGTTTCTCAATGATTTTCCAAAAGTAACTGATGGTCCCTTTGACAACTTGCCTGGGTGTGGACAATTTCACAATTGGACTAAAAGATCTATATTTTGGATCTCCCATATGGGAAGGACAATCTCTTAAGACACAACATTGATGTCATGTATATAGAGAAGAATTTTTTTGATAATGTGTTCAACACTGTGATGGATATTAAGGGCAAAACCAAAGGCAATGAAAAGGCAAGGTTGGATGTTGTTGAGTTGTATCTTCGAGGAGACTTGGAGTTGGTGCAGTTACATAATTGAAAGTTAGCAAAGCCAAAGGCCAACTACACCTTCTCACCGAAAGATGCCAAATCAATTTATAAGTGGATTAGCGAGTTGAAGATGCCTGATGGTTATGCTTCTAATATTGCAAGGTGTGCAAATCCTGACAAAGGAAGTATGCATGGCATGAAGAGTCATGATTGTCATGTTTTTATGGAATGTTCACTCCCGATTGCTTTTCAGTCATTGCCAGACTTTGTATAGAGTGCCCTTGCTGAATTAAGTCAATTTTTTAAAGACTTATGTTCTAATACATTGAGGACAGAGAATGTGGTTAGAATGCAAGAAAACATATCAATCATCATATGTAAATTGGAAAGAATATTTCCCCCGGCCTTTTTTGATTCAATGAAACACCTTGTCATCCATCTTCCTATGGAGGTATTACTTAGTGGTCTGGTTCACTACCGCTGGATGTACCCTTTTGAAAGGTAAATAGTTTGGTCATTTCAATTTCAACCATTGAACCAAGTCTTATAATTTCCTCTGTCTCGTAGGTTAATGAGAGATGCAAAAGGATCGGTGGGTAATTTGGCACGTGTTGAAGGATCAATATGTACATTCTACCTATACCGAGAAATTACATATTTCTACTCTCATTATTTCAAAAGTGTTAGCTTGTTGGGCAATACAACTTTCAAAAATGATCCTCGACGGGATTCAGACAATGAAGTGCAGTGCACATTGTCAATTTTGAACAAATGTGGACGTCCAAGTGGATCGAGCAAAGATCATTGGCTGACAGACAAAGATTATCGGTCTGCCCATGTTCACATTCTCATTAACTGCAATGAAGTTAAACCCATATTCGAGTAAGTTTAACTCACCCACCAAAATTTTAAGTAAATTGTCATAGGGCTATGAACTTTACTGATTGTTTTATATAACATTTTTCAAGATTGTTCTTACAAGCAAACTCCATCAATGCTGAAGATGCGTCAACATTTATACACAACAATTTTCTTGAATGGTTCAAATGATATGTAAGTGTACTTATGTACTTATGGTGGTCATTGTTTTTATCCCATAAATAAATATAATATTATCGCATGACTATTACCTAGGTTCATGATGAAAGGAATGGCATAACCGATCAAAACTTGAAGGCACTAGCTTGGGGACCTAATTCAAATGCCACATCATGGAATATATATTTCGTTAATGGTTATAAGCTTCATACAAACACATGAAGTCATGGTAAAAAAACAATGAACAATGGATTGTATGTTAAAGGTGTCATAGACGAAGGTGAAGATGACTTTTACCGCATAATTCACCATATTTATGAATTTGACTATGTTGGCCTCAGTAAAAAGATTCCCCTTTTTTATTGTGCATGGTTTGATCCTACAATCAATGTTGGGACAAAATTTTATTCACAATATAATATTGTCAAAGTGAAGTTAAATGGAAGATATGCTTTGTATGATTCATTTATTCTTCCACAAAAAGCAAGACAGGCCTACTTTGTCAATTACCCAAACATATGTTAAAACCTTCGTGGGTGGTGCGTGGCAATCACAACAAAACCCCGAGCCCATGTCCAAGTTGACCATGTCGAAGAGAATTGCCATATCAAGCTGATGAGTTGCCTACTGTCTTACCAGTTCTCACAAATGAACTGGTACAAGGTCTAGCTGACACGACTATTCTTGAAGTACTTGATGATGACCCTGTTGAACCAGTTTATGATGATACAAATGAAGATATTGACTACTCAGATGACTTTGATGAATAAAATAATAATAATGATGAACAACATCTAGATTAAGAGTACAACAACATCTAACATATAATATTATTTATATACTAAGTTACCTAAACCATTTAACATTTTCATACTTATATTGATTTTACATTAATTATTTTTTTCAGGGAAAATGGTTAGGACTAAAGGCAAAGATGGTTCCATTGTTAGACATGGCCAGCCTAGATGTGGAGCTTCCACATCTAGGCATGGCCAACTTACTATAGACCTCAGACGTATTCCTTATTCCGGACTATCAGCATGGTCTAATAGTGGAAGCTCTCATAGTACATCGCATTCCTTTTCCCCGTCTTCATCTATCCGATCTTTGTCCATCCACTCATCTATTGAAAAAATAATGTGGCCAATGTTCAAGAGGGTGAGGGGTGAATTCAACAATTTAATCTTTTTGAAAACTTGAAAGTTTGAATGAGATCTTTTATAAACCTTTGATTACAATGGTAATGCCACACCAACAACAAGTTGAATTCACAAACAACTTGTTAAAAGATATGACTAAGTATGTTCAGACCAGAAAACAACTTGTTAAAATCAGAAACAGCTTGGTAAAACAATTTTGGTAGTTCTGGAAAATTACAATTAACAGGTTGAAATAAAAACAACAATTTGTTAAAACTTTGTTCCAGTACTTAGACAATTTTCACTCTACAGCAAATTTAATAGGTTAAAAGCAGAATTCAACAAGTTGAATTTCTAGTACTGCAGTTGTATTAAAACCAGTAAAACAGTATGATCAAATCAAGTTAGCCAAGAGCTAAATAATATCCCAAAACAGTTTTGAAATCTCTAAAAGGAATTATATAGTTCTAAGCAAATTTTAAAGAAAGATGTAAACTAGAATTGATCAAACCAAGTTGAATGTGATATAATGCAATGCACCTGAAAGTTAAAAACTTTATGGAACCAGATTTGATGGACCAGAATACAACAGACCACAATTTAAATTTCAGATCAATACTATGATGAAAACCAGTGCTATTACTCTTTGAACACTAATCAAGTACAAATCTATTCACACAAAATAGCACTCAATATTTCACTTGTAATTCTAAATTTCTTGCAAAGTGAAAAACCATATTAAGAATTCTAAATTTAGTGAGCAGATTCCAGTATATCACAGAATAGAATCAACCACAGCAAAATAACCAGTTTTAGTCAGGTTTCTATGCAAGAATATCAACTTCAGTTTTAATCAAACTCGGTTTAGGAATCAAGTAAATGAAATCGACCAATTATATGCAAGAATTCAGTAGTTGCAGTATCAATTCACTGAGGTTTCAAAAACAATCAAAGCTTATTCAAATCAAATTACAAAATGAACAATATACAACTAGTGAGTAGTTTAACACATAAGAAGCAGAATCAAAGTATGCACTTAATCACTATTCAACAATTAAGAATCTATAAAATTGATACGGTAGTAAAACACAGAGTTTTAACAGGTCAGAATTGATTTTAACCAATTAAAGAAACAACCAGAATTAATATTGTAAATTTGTCCAGAAGTTAACAGGTTGTTCTTCGATTTTAACAGGTTGTTCTTAACTGTAGAATTGTATAAGGCATAATTGCAATTTGAAAATTAAAAGAGAGAGGGAAAAGAAGATTGCACAGATGTTTTTATACTAGTTCACCCAACCATTTGGGCTACATGCAGTCCCTTGCTACCACTTGCAAGGATTTCCACTAATTCAATCAAATCACACAAGAACTCTTCTTGAACCCTACAAGAAGGCCTTCTACTCTCTTATGCAGCCCCCACCACACAAGATGAATACCCACAGTGTCAAAGCAGTAAATCACTGCAGATTTGAATGCAAAACACACCAATACAACAATTCAATTATACAATTCTCTCAATAACAATGCTTAAAAAAATGCCTATTAAGCACTAATCAATCAAGAATCTTATCAAGAACACAATACAACTTGAAAATTCAATTAGGCAGCAACCAAGTATAGTCAAAAACCTAAGGAAGAACACTTATCTTCACAAGAAAGTTGCTGCCATGCCATTTGAATCAAATCCAAGAAAAGCTCTTCTTCACGTATTAGAGATCATGATGAATTTCGAAATCAAAAGCAATTTGTTCTCACTATTGGTTTTCCCTCAAAGAAACTCTCTTGAAAACTCTTGAAACTCTTTGAAATCGAATTATTTTTACAAAATGCACACAGCACCTTTTAAACACGTGACAGCTTATACTGTCAGAAATTTAACATGTTGATTTTGAAATTTAACATGTTAAATTTGGGTCTGCAGCACTAATTTTTCTAAAACGTTTTTGAAATGCTATTTTCACTTAAGTACGAGTAAAAGCAATGCTAGTACTTGATAGATTGACAAACTAATGCATGAAAGTCCTAATCCAAGTAAGAACTACTCCAAACCTAAAATCTAGTGTCTTCAAGTGATTTCTTCATCAAATTAACACTTTAGGATGGCCTTCACTAGCTCCAACATCATCTAGTCCATCCTTGTCTTCCCACTCATCTAGTCCATCCTTGTCCCCCACTCATCTACTCCATCCTCAACGACTCTTTCATCCATCCCCCACACATATATTCCATCTTCACTTCACCCTCTAGCACTTTACCACTATATTTTGCACCTCAGCCTCTGTCATACGCTGGTACAGCTCACCAGGGGTGGCCTGTACCAGTGTATCATACTTATGCTCCAGCCGACACCTCCTCCTCTGTTCTTACTGCTCATCACAATTCGAGTGTACCACTCCTCCCCACCACAGCTCCCTATATGTAGTTCACTTCTCCTCCTTTTGTACAACACACCCCTCATTCACAAGTACAGGCTACCGCTCCTCCCTTCGTGCAACCCATCCCTCCTCTCTTCGTGCAACCCACCCCTCCTCCCTTTTCGTACAGCCCACCCTTGATCCATAGTTGACCCCATACCTGGTTGCTCTATCCATGTTGGTCCCTTAGTGCAGCCACTAGGTGACGATGGTGACCATTCCACATCTGCTCCTTCCCATCACGAGTTGCCTACTGATGAGGTTCGATGTGATCCTAGTGGAAGGGTCATCATCCAGCCTATTGGTAGAGGGTAAGTAATAATATTTACATTTAATTTCATTTTTTGTAGAGTGAATGCCTAACAAAATGTTTATTTGTATGTTTTTTTAGCTGGACACCAAATCATTATGCTATTGAGGCTATTGGGCATTGCATCAGGTCATCATTCAGAGGACCCTACCATAATTATGATGCCATGCCTGAGAAGGATCATCTTAAATGGTGGAGTGACTTTTAGGTAATTTAATTTAAACATCAAATAAAAGTATAATGAAATAATTGTTAATAAAATTATATTAACATTTTTTATAACTTGTTTACATAGTAGAGTGACTTGGGCCCCTCAGGATGAGTGGCACATCAAGAAGGTCTATGAGTCCAAAGTTAGAAAAAGGCTTTGTGACATTTTCACAAAGGCAAGAGCAAAGTGCTCACGACCAACAGGATGGGTGAGGAAGCATGGGGTGGACTTTTGAGCTATTGGGATACCCCGAAAGTTCAAAAAAAAATCATCTCAAAATAAAATTAATCGGTCTACAGGTCGGGGTGGACCGTTGCACTCGTCTGGGCGTAAATCACACTTGGAAATTGCACTAGGCCTGGTAAGTATTATATTGCTAACTCTTTAGTGTAATCAAATTTTTTTTCTAACAAATATTGTTTCTAATTATAAAAGTTTTGCAGGAACATCAAAAAGGATGCCCAATTGAGCCTGATGAACTATTTATGGCCACTCACACTAACAAGAAGGGTGAATGGGTTGATACTCTTGCTCATGCAAGACTTATGTAAGTTTATTTTACAATATTTTCCATATTACCTATATTTTTTTTTGTAATTTGTAATGTTTAAATGTCCAAATGATTGTGTAGGAAAACTACCAACAACGTTTGAGGGCCATACAATCAGACAGTTCATCAGGTTCGAATGTCGAATCCGCTCAGATAGATGCAGCAACCAGGCTTCAGGCTTGGAAGGAAGTTGCTAGAGGGAAGAGTAGAGGTTGAGTTTTTGACACTGCAAACTTGGCTGCTAACTACCGCTAGGGAGTGTCCTCCCTCACTCAGCCCTCGTCCTTTGATTATGTTGGTGTCTCTCTGATTCCAACTGAAAGAGAAGAACAAATGGCTCGCCAAATTAATACAACAATAGAAAAAATTCAGGAGATGGAGGATGACTTGAGGATGGTAAAGGAGTAACTTGTCGTGATGATGGAGCGATAGCGTGGCGATACATCCACTGGTACAAGTTAGGTCCACCCCCATTATGTCGAAGACGATGACTACCAACCCCTCCCCTTACCTTCTCACCCACAGTCTGTAAGTTTCATTACAATGCAATATTTTCTTATTTATATCAAATTTTATATTTTTAATAACTTTTACTGAAATAATTTTCATTTTTATGACAAATTTCTTTTTGCACTTGATTAGAAGAAGACTTTTTTTATTATAATGTATTTCATTTTTAGTTTTTATGTTTTTTTAATTTAAGTTTTATTTGAACTCTATTGTAAAACATTGACATTTTAAAATATTGTAGTTGGTTAAAATTATAAATAGCATTGTCCGGGACACCTATTTGACTTTCGTTACTAGTTAAATTATTTAAAATAAATATTTAAGGATGTATTGGCCTGATTGACGACTGCTAGTTTAAATATTAATATTTTTTTTTTGTGTGTTGGCCTAGCATATGCAAGCATGTAAAAAAAAGGTTTTGGACTGAATTTAGTTGACACTTAAACCAACGCATTTGTATATTTAAAGAAAATGTTTAAAATATGAAAAAATTCAGACTACTAGAAAAATAAAAGTATCCAACCACGACCAAAAATTACAGCAAGTAAACAAAATTCAAAATCAAATTGAATTTCAAAATTTAAAATCCAATATAAAGTTCTAATTGCAATAAATGACAATGAAACTGAAATATGCAAATATAAATTACAATCCCAGTTTAAAAATATGAAATACATTGATGAATATATAGAATGGGAGGAGAAGGTTGAGAAAACTTTTGAATACCACCAAGTGGATGAATTTAGTAAATTTTCCATGACTAAGTTATGTTTTCAATAATATGTCAAGTCTTGGTGGAAACAAAGGGAAAATGATGTTACAAGATTATAAATTTTGAATTGGAGTGAGTTAAAGGCATGTATGAGAAGAAAATTTGTTCCGCCTTCATATTTAAAAAAGAAAGAAGAAGAGGAGGTGATAGAAAGAATAAAAAAGCTAGAAAATTGTCTAGCTCAGTTGGATCAAGAACTTAAAGTGGACAAAGAGCTAGAGGGTAGATCAAGAGCTTTCTAGAAGATTGAGCCTCCAACCATCTATCGAGTTTGAATCCAATCCTAAAGAGATCACTCTGAAGAACATGGTGCATCAATTAAAACTCCTCTAAATTGTATAAATTGTTTAGGATAGTTTAGAATAATTTGTCCCTTGTAATTTGGGAAGAGGTAGTGTAAAGTTTTAATTTTGGGCCTTGTATTTTGGGCCAAGGTAGTATGGGTTTTTAATTTTGGGTCTTATAGTTTGGGCTAAGGATTGTAGAAGACAAAACCATAACACTAGGAGAGGGAAGTTTGCACCTAGGTTTAAAAACCTAGCTTGCCATGCAAGCTAGGGCTAGGTGGCACCACATGCCTTCCATGCTTCCTTGCCACATGACACTCTCCCAATGGAGAGGATCCTCTCTTTTCACAGATTGCCACTTGTCATGCTCTCATTCGAGAGTTTTGGACAAGCTTTGGCCTATAAATAGAAGTGCTCACTACGTGTTAAAATCAACTTGGAAATAGTAATTAAATGTTGCCCATTTTTGGCCATTCTACTTGTTCCTGAGTTCTCCCTAGGTTATTCTCCCTCTAGACTTAGCCTAGACTTTTTTCTAGGGAGTTTGCCTAACCTCTCACTCTTAAAAATTCCTAATTTCACATCAATCCATTAAACTTCTCTAAGTTTTAAAAGTGCTTCCGCTCATCAAAACTCACTACAAAAAAAAATCAAATTATATACAGAAAAAATCCATATGTAATGGCCAAAAATCCGTATGTAATCATTTTACATACGAATTTACGTATGGATGAAAATCCATATGTAATAATCTCGTAGGTAATTTACATACAGATTTATTCCGTATGTAATTTACTGACAAAATCTTACGTACAAAAAATTCTCCGTATAAAATTTACATATGAATTTATTCTGTATGTAACATATTTTTTCAAAATAAAAATTTATTTACAATTTTCTTACTACTTTTATTATCATTGTATCTATTTTTTAATATTATTAGTTAATTTTATTAACATTATCAATATGATTGACAATGTGCACCAGTTGAGAGTCGAACTCAAGTCCAACATCCATTAACATAACTCAACTTACCACTAAACTATATTAACTTTGTTGTCACAATATTATTATTAACATTCTTATTATGACTATTATTATTATGCTTATTATTTCTAAAATAATAATATTGATAATATTAATAATAATGATGATAATATTATCAATAATATTTATAATAATAATATTAATAATAATAATTCCATATGTAATACTCTAGATACAAATTTGTATTTTAAAATTTGTATGTAAAGTTGGTTTTACATACAAATGCAAATCTATATGTAATTTCATATGTAACACTGATTTCTAATACAAATTATATTACATATGAATTTACATACTGATTAAATCTGTATGTAATATCCTGGATGCAAATTTGTATGTAATGTTCATTTTACATACGATTTTAAATTCATAAATAATTTCATATGTAATGTTGATTTTACATACGGATGTAAATCTGTTTGCAAAATTTCATACGTAATGCGAATTTTATATACGAATGTTCATCCATATCTAATTTTCGAAGATAATTTAGGATTTTTTTAATGACTCCTTTGTCACTCATCTAAAAGAAGAAATCACAAAGATGACAATTAGGGAAAGAGCGTTTTCCATCACATTAACCCAAACAACATATTTATTATTATAAAAAAGAGAATAAAACCATACCTCTAAAAAATGTAAACCAACTCCTTCCAAACTAGAACAACATTCAAATTTACAGTTTCCATAACCAATTTTGAAGAAGTTTTTACAAGATATTTTACTTTGGCTTGGAAAACCTCACAACTTTCACATTTGGCTGGTTTACTAGACCCACCCTCATGGTTAAGAGACTAATAAATCATGTTTAAATGCTCAAAATCAGAATTTACAATTTTCATTTCTTCTTGAAATGAGTTAACTCTTTTTCCCAACCAATTGTTTATACCTTTCAATCGGTTGTTTGGTAGGGTCAATCTTGAATTACTAGCCAATCGATTAAAATAATTCCCATAATATTTAACACAAATTTTCAATCACTTACAAACTTCAGACAATCAATTTAACAAGCAAACTAGTGAATGTGAAATTTTCAAATTTTCATTGGAAGAAAATTAATTTATTGAGATACAGAGTTAACTAATTGAAATTTTCAAAATAAATTTTAAGCCTTAAGAATTAATCACATTCAATATATCTCAGATTATACAATGTAAGATACAAAGGAAATATGTTGAATTCAAGAAGATTATAGAAGGAAAACAGTAGGTCCAGTAACTTGATTTAAGAAACAAAATATAGTATGTGCAGTACAATAAATACGATTGATTGATTACAAAAATAGTTGATTGATTTTTATACAAAAAAGTTAGTTTTGTAAAATGAGGTTCAGACCGAGTTCAAGAGGGGGGGTTGAATTGAACTTTCAAAATCTTTTTGCAAATATGAATTGTTCTTGAAATAGAGAATGAAAATTCTTAATTCAATCAATCAACTCGTGTAATTATGGATTGTTCAGTAAACAATCAATTATGCACAGCGAAAATTGTTAAAGATAAATCCAGAAAACAGTTTTCAGTATAGAGATGTGTTAATCCAGAATCAAGATGATTAACCACAGTCCAATAGATTAGAAATAACCCAGAAGCACAGTTGATTCAGATTTATTTAAATAGATTCAGAATGCAAACATAAACCTAGAAACTCTTAGTGAATACCAAGATTCAGTGATCAGTTTATTAGGCGAAAGCAAGCAGATAATAAAATGATCAAGAAAAGAGAAGAGGAAATCAAAAACACAAAGATTTATCCTAGTTCACCCTTCCTCAAGGGCTACGTCCAGTCCTTTGCAAACTAGCAAAGATTTCCACTAAAAAGATCACAAGATCAGTTTACAACCCTTGCTCCCAGCAAGTTATCACTGCTCCCCGCAGTACACACTGCTCCCTACAGCACTCACACCTCACTGAACCCCTCAGCTAGTGTGAAACCAGTGTAGAAACCCACTGAACCAAAACCTCTTGCAACTCGCAAGCAAACACTGCTTCCCGCAGCACTCACACTCCACTAAACCCCTCAGCAGATGTGAGACCAGTGCAGAAACCCACTGCACCAACTCAATTACAAACCCAGTAATTGAAAACAGCAAACAAATTACAATAACAGTAAGATCAACAATTGATCACACAGTACTTCTACACAGAACGTATTACAATGACTAGAGATCAGGTGTAGAAGACTTAGCTTTGGTTCAGAACCAAAGTTGCAAGAACCTCACTCAAGGATCTTAAAGATTCACGTTTTTGGAGGTTTCTTGTTTTGAAAAACTTTGTGAAAGATGATCGCACAAACAGGGCACTATTTCTCACTTCAGAATCTCTTAAGGAATGTTTTTCGAAAATCTTAGTTATCTAAAAATGATATTGCTAATTCCTTTATATAGCCAAATTAGTTTTAAAACAGCTTAGTTGTCATAGTTTCAATTAATTGAATAAACCATTCAATCGATTAAATTTATCATTAGAAAACTCAGTCAAAGATTCCATTTCTAACAGAAATAATTGTCACAATTCAATCGATTGTTTCAAGTGTTTAATTGATTGAAAAAGATTTTCAACAAAAAATTGTTTAGGCTATTTTTCTTAAAACCAGTTTTAATAAAAATATTTGTGAATCTCTTAGCACCCCAGGAATGATGAACCATGCAACTAATGATTAAGAACTAAGCCATCATCAACACACAAACCCAACTAAGGACCAAGACCGAATCAGCCAACCATCTTCATGTTGGCTCAAAGTCATCCACTTGAACAATTCTGGTCTAGGTTGGTTCCAACAGATTCTTCATGAAGTAGTCTTCATCAACTCACGTGCTAGGCATTGATCTAACATAGTCCAGATCTAATCCATCAGAACTTCAGCAAGCTATGGTCTTTATTGACTTTGTAAAATAAGGTTTAGACCGAATTCAAGAGGGGCGGTGAATTGAACTTTCAAAATCTTTTCGCAAATCTTAATTCAATCAATTAACTCGTGTAATTCTGGACTGTCCAGTAAACAATCAATTGTGCACAGCAGAAATTATTGAATATAAACCTAGAAAAACAGTTTCAGTGTAGAAATGTTTTAACCGAGATTCAATATGATTAAACACAATCCAGTAGATTAAAGACAATCCAGAAACACAGTTGATTCAGATATATGAAAACAGATGTTCAGAATATATTCAACTATATGATCAGATTTTAATCCAGTCAATTTAAATGATGGCAGCAGTTGAATAAAAGAAATCAAGAAGAGTAGGGAGAAAAGCAAGAAC
>Ga0099825_1005909_pt1 | contig 15542 bp, 14 predicted proteins | sample SiratroredBW_FD_76838 | JGI IMG/M metagenome (GOLD analysis project Ga0099825, IMG submission 76838) | Root nodule microbial communities of legume samples collected from California, USA - Siratro red BW | ecosystem: Host-associated > Plants > Roots > Nodule | place: USA: California | collected...
CTCATGTTCTTTTGATTAAGTCTATGGAGCTTATCCATGAGTTCTCTATGATAGTAGGAGGGAATATGTCTTTTTCTAAGTGCACTTTTAAGATCATTCCAATACACTATGGTTGGTTCATTGCGAAGACGTTTATCCCTTACTAAGGAAGTCCACCAGTGCAATGCATGTCCTTGGAAACTAAGAGTAGCTAGGGGAACTTTCTTTTCTTCACTCACTTCATAACACTCAAACAATTGTTCCACCTTCATCTCCCAATCTAAAAATGTACCTATATCATTAGTTCCATGAAAATGGGGAAGATCTACTCTAATCTCCTTGGATTTTCTCTCTCTTTTATGGTGGTGATAAGGGACAGGTTGGTAGTGTTCAGTTGCTCTTAAGCTATCCCTCTCTGGTCTTTCATCCTCACTACTAGAATATTTTTTTGATGAACTAGCTTTGGATTTATACTTGTGATCCTTCTTCTTTAAGGTCTTAATTTATTCCGCCATAATAGCAAATTGTACATCAGTGTTGATTTTCATAACCCGAAGTTCTTCCAATATTTTCTGAAAATCTGATGTATTGACTTGCGACTCATTGCTACTAGGGTGGAAAGAATGTTTAGACATCTTAAATTTTGTGAAGAAGTGTTCTCAAGATAAGACAAACTAGTCTAGCACACTAGGGGGTCTCCCAGAAAAGTGAGGTGCGTCACTTGGACAACTTAAGTACCAAGACTTTCCTTAGCCAGAGCCTTGCCCAATGTACCTTTCCAATTGTTCTTACAATGAGATCACTAGGTCACAAACGAAGGTGACTCAAAGAAAACAAAACTAGTCGATTTGCAAGACTGAAGGAAATTAAAGAAATAAAGCCAATGCTTGGAAAACTTAAACTAGCCGAGTCCTATGGTGAAGTTCTTGGGCACCAACGACCTTAAAAACACTTCACCGTCTACATGTTTTGAATTATTCCACTAATGATAAGGAATTTTGCAATTACAACTCAAATGAATACAATGGAAAATTGTTGCTGAAAAATTAAAATCTCCTATACTATGCACTCCTTGTGTTGTTTCTTTGTCTCACTAGTGTATCACTCTTTGCTTTTGGTGTGTTTGTTCAAGAGGCTTTTCTTCACATGACCTTCATTCCTCATTGTGTATCATTCTCCAATAATTCTTGGGAGTTTCACTCTTGATGTATTGGCCAATTCAACTCAAGTGCTTCACCAAAGTACTATTTCACCATGAGGTCACAAATACAAAGCAAAAAAAAACTAATTTGAATAGCACAACTCAAAAGGATTATAACAATTGACAAACTCAAAGAATACAAATAAAATTGACAAGAAATAAATTAAAGCTTTAGAAAGAAGTTTAGCACACAAAGGGATGATCTAAGAATGACTCTAGAGTAGATTAACCAAAACAACAAACAAAAACTAGAGTTTCCAATTCTAACAGCAGCTCTTGCGTGATTTATGATTTTCTCTACAGTTTTCATTTTGTCTTGAAATTTTCACTGCAATTCCGAAACAGCACAAGGATCATCCACACAAAATTTCAGAAATTTAGGAGCAGTACTGCCTTCACAATAAATTCTGAACAGAGACTTATTTTCAGTTCAGTGATTCAATTTTTTTTCCAGTTTCAGTAATCTTCTGGCAGCAGTATTTGTAAAATTTATCACGGTGCGAATTCTTGGAATTAGGTCACAAAAGTTTTATCATATACTCACAACTCAATAATAAACGTTCACACCAAATTCCAGTTCAATCTGAGCACTGAATCATTCCAGATAAAACCAAAACAGAATGTGTTTTTTTAGGTCCAGTGCAACAGTCCTGCTGTCATACGTTAAGTTTCTAGCAGCACCGATTCAAAAATTTATTGCATCTAAACCACAACGAATTAAGTCTCCAAATTTTAACGACATACTATTAACATCCCAAGATATGGTAACTCCAAATTTGAGCAATTAAAAATAAATAGATTGGTTGCAGTAATTCAAACACAGAGGCGTTTTTACACTATCATCAGTTGCTAACCAGCATTGAGCATTCGACTTTTACAATTTATCATTTTTTTTACAGAATGAATTAGAATACACCTTTTTCACAGTATCTTTTACACATTACAAAGTAGCCTCACACAAATTTTCAATTACAAATACACAATACTCTGTTCTTAGTAATTTTGCAAAATCCTGTGACATTAATCAACAAATAACAGTGCAGGAAAATGAAACCTATGGATTCCAACAAAATTTAGAACAAACTACAAGACATATAGGAATGATATGACTCAAGGAAACTAACTAATGATCTAATAGTGAATTAAAGGAACTCAAGATTGCAAAATTAAAAGGCACACAAAGCACATTATGACACAAAATAGTACACAAATTCTGTTTACAATTTCAGCAAACGCAAACTGCTCAAACCTATTCTACAAGCATAAAGCTAAGGACTTGATGACAATATGAGATCATACATGAATTGACATATACTATGGATCATAAAAATAAAAGCTAGGACATAATTGCACACTTTGAACTGATTAAAATCAACAAAGACTTAACAAAACAAAAGATAGCTTACGGCACACACAAGAACACCTAGAACAATGTACTTTTGGAAGGTTCAAAAAGATTGATGCTATTTGAACCGTTTAATCTCAAGAACACAACAATTAATTGGTACAAAACAATCAAGACATGTAAAAATAGTGGTATACAACACGGAAAAGCCAAAACAAAGTGAAAAGGATCAAGAACTTAGCTTTTGAAGACCAAAGCTCATGATACCAAATGATGGAGGAGCTCTTAAGTGCCTTAGCTTCTTGCGCAAGCTTCAATGGAAGTTAAGCACGATGAAACCTTGAAGCACCGTATAGAAGAAGTAGATGAAACTCCTCATGATGTGGAAGCCATGCAAATGCAAGGAAGGAAGCATGCAAAGAGGTAGATGGTGAAAGCCTTGAAGGAGGTTGGGCCAACCTTCAAGAGAGAGAGCTCCTAGCTTTTAAGAGAAGAAACTCAATGTGAAACTTGAGAAAATGTGCTGAAAATCTGGCAGCATATCATTACTCAAAATCAAGCTTACAAGAAAGGTTCCTAAACCTCTTATTTAGAAAAAGAGAAGAGCTAATAGCTTCCCTAGCAAGCTAAAGTAGTGTGTAGGAGAAGCTAGGGTTAGAAACCCTAGCTTACCTTGTAAGCTACCTAAGTAGTGTATAGGAGAAGATAGGGTTAGAAACCCTAGCTTGACTTGCAAGCTACCTAAGTAGTGTGTAGGATAAGCTAGGGTTAGAAACCCTAGCTTGCCTTGGAAGCTACCTAAGTAGTGTGTAGGAGAAGCTAGGGTTAGGGTAACCTAGCTTATGGAGCAAGCTTCTCCCAAACTCTAGTGCCTCATTCTCCTCCAATGAGAAGACACCGCATGGCATAACTTCTAGATGCTTCTAAAACCCTAACCTAGGTGCCTTTACAAACCCTAAGGCACCTAGAATTATTTACAAAAATCAAATTTCCCTATTCTAATCTTTTTACAATTTTATTAAAAGATACTCAAAGCTCAGAATAATAAGCATTTTGATCTGCACAGGTGCCTCTGACTCTTAACTAACTTCAAGGCGTCTGAGTACATCTCTAATGATTGGGCCTTGCCTGGGCCTCCGTCCATCACAATCTGACCAAGGGCACAACTCCAGGTCAGGGCCAGGGGCACGGACATCAGGACCCCCCGAGATACTATCACCATATGCCCTTTGGTGAGGTACCACCACCCTCATTGAGGTACGACATGAGGGCTTACATCAATGAGTTTTACTCCTTCACTCCCGAGGTAATGCAGGTTTGGCTGTCATCGAAGTGGAAGTGGCTGAACGGTAGGACCTATGACAAAAGCTCTGACCCCAAGGTCCACATCAAATCCTGCCTCACACAGGCGAACCTCTTTTCTGATGACTTGAGGGTGCATTGTTGCATGGTCCCAACAAATCTCGAAGGAGCTACCTTGGAATGATACTACTCACTGCCTCCAAACTCGGTAGATCCCTTCGAGATGTTGTGTGTAAGGTTCACAACATAGTTTGCAAACAACAACCCATGGTGGCTTCGTCAGCGTCTCTACAACATTTCATGCAAGGAGATTCTGAGTCACTTCGATAGTACAAGACTCAGTTCTCCAAAGCTACATTGGGAATATCCAACCTTCATCCTACAATGGCCATGCACTCGCTCCTGGTTGGACTGAAAGCCTAGCCCTTTCTCTGTTACGCTTTACGCGGACCCACCTGAAAACACGAATAGCTTGAGGGCCAGGGCGGCAAGATACATGAGCATCGAGGAGAACGCCGAGGCGAGAAAGTTTTTATTGACTAGGGAAGCTCGACCGACGTACTATACTGGTCAACTTTTCAAAAGCTTCATCTGCTTGAGACCGCCATCAAGTCGTACCCCGAGCCCTTACTAGGTTTCGCAGGACAGACAGTTCATGCCCGGGGGTATATCGATCTGCTGACAACCTTTGGTATGGGGTAGTCCTGCCAGACGTTGATGGTGCACTACATTTTGGTAGAGGCAAATACGTCCTATAATGCGCTTATAGGGCGATGAACTCTCAATCAACTCTGTGTCATAGTGTCCACCCTCCACATGACCATGAAATTCCTAACACTAAGTGGGTCTATCATTACCGTGAATGCGAACCCGAAGGAGGCCAGACAGTGTTGCATACAGAGCCTAAAGGTCAACCCCTACTCATTGAAAATGGTAGGTGAGAGGGCGACACAAACCGAGGTGACAGTTGATCTACCACCGGAGTGCCACCACGTGGAGGTAGTAGTGAAACAGAAGGCTCCTAAAAGAGAGCATGGTGAGTGAGGAAGAAGAGGTTGACCTCGACCCTTGCATCGAGTTTGAAGAGGGACGACCTACCTTTGACGAACCGATGACTCTGGTGCAGCTCGATGCTTTATCCCATCAAGGCACCCGTCTGGTAGGAATGCACACGGGCTTGTGAGAGAAGGGGTAGAAAGAGTCGTCATCGCCAACTCCGACCTCTTCGTATGGAGTCCCACCGATATGACTGGCATTGGCCCGAACTTCATGTGTCACAAACTGGTGATCTTGACACAGGCCAAACAAGTCGCCTAAAGGAAGCGAAAGCTTGGGGAGGAGAGACAAGGAGCCGTGGAGCAAGAGGTGTCTCATGTTACCCAAGTCAGATTCATCAAGGAGACCACTTATACGACGTGGCTAGCAAATGTGGTGATGGTGAAGAAGTCCAATGGCAAGTGGCAGATGTGCATGGACTACACGGATCTTAACAAGGCTTGCTCGAAAGACACCTACCTGCTGTCGAACATTGATCAACTCATTGATAGCACCTCGGGAGATGAAATGTTGAATTTTTTGGATGCCTATTTGGGGTACAACCAAATCAGAATGTACACCCCAGATGAAGATAAGATGACCTTCATGATCGAAAGATCAAATTATTGCTATAAGTCATCCCATTTGGCCTCTAGAATGTAGGGGCGATGTATCAACGCCTCATGGACAGGGTATTTCATGACTTGTTGGGAAAGACCATGGAGGTTTACGTAGACAACATGGTAGTGAAGTCAGTCAAGGCCGATCAGCACGTAGCCGACCTAGAAGGAGTCCCCGCAAGGTTTAGAAGGCACGACATGCGTCTGAACCCCAAGAAATGTTTCTTTGGTGTCGGGGGTGGCAAATTCCTCGAGTTTATGATAACTCAGAGGTACAGAGACCAATCTTAACAAGTGCAACGCCATCTTAGAAATGAGAAGTCCAACTTCTCTAAAGGAGGTTCAACAACTGAATGGAAAACTCATCGCGCTCTCCCGTTTCTTCCGAAATTGGCGAAGAAGTCAAAGTCGTTCTTGAGATTGTTGAGAGGGGCAAAAAAATTTCTCTAGGATAACACGTGTGAACACATGTTCACCCAAATCAAGAAGGATATCTCTACCATCCCCGTGTTGACTAGCCTACCGTCCAAAGCCTTGTTGTTGCTATACCTTGTCGTGGCACAGTCGGCCATCAACTGGTGTTGGTTTATGAAGTAGCAAGGAAGCAAAGCCCCATGTATTTCACGAGTAGAACTCTGTAGCCAACAAAAGAGAGGTACTAGATCATCTAGAAGTTAGTGCTTGCTCTGGTATTCTCCGCCAGAAGACTACACCACTACTTTCATAGTCATAGTATGACGGTCAAGACCAACTACCCCATCAAGCAGGTCTTGCAAAAGCCTGAGTTAGTAGGAAGGATGACGGCTTGGGTGGTAGAGCTCTCGAAGTTTGGACTCAAGTACGAATCTAGAGGTCCTATGAAGGCACAATTCTTGGCAGACTTCATTACCGAGCTCTCCCCGATAGCACAAGAAAAGATGTATTCACTACTCAGTGTGGATGGCTCTTCCAATATGAAGGGAAGTGGCACATGAATTATACTCGAGGGACCTGATGACATAACGGTGGAGCAGTCTATTCAGTTCGGTTTTGAGACTTCCAACAACCAGGCCCAATATAAGTCACTGATAGTAGGATTAAGATTGGCAAAAGACCTTGGGGTGAAAAACCTCAAATGTCGGAGTGATTCACAACTAGTGACGGGTCAGATGAATGGCAAGTACCAATCAAAAGAGCCTCTACTCCAGAAGTATTACCACATAGCCTAGAGCCTAGTCGGCCAGTTTGAAGAGGTCAGTATAGCGCATGTATCGAGATTTGACAACAATTGAGCTAATGTCTTATCCAAGCTTGCAGGCACCAAGAAAACGGGCCAGCATTGAACACTGATCCTGTCGGTTTTGAACACTCCAAGTTGGGATCAAGTGAATGTGTTCGCGATAAACGTCAGCGAGGGAAGTTAGATGACCCCCAAAATGAATTTCTTGGTTAATGACGTGCTTCCCAAAGATTGGGCGGAAGTAAAAAGAATAAGAAGGCAAGCTGGATACACCATCATCGACGACGAGCTGTTCAAGAGGGGGTTCTCTTCCCCGTTGCTCAAGTGTCTCGACAGGGCCCAAGCCTAGTACGTGTTGTTCGAAGTGCACACGGGAATTTGTGGAATCCACTCAGGTGCAAGATCCATGGTTGTCTGAGTTCTTAGAGCCGGATAGTATTGGCCAAGTGTCAAACGAGATTCTTGCTTGTATACCGAGAAGTGCCCGGAATGTCAAAGGTTTGGGTTCGTTTTCAGCATACCCCCGGAGGAGATTCATCAGACAACAACTCTGTGGCCTTTCAGCGGGTTGGGGATGGATATCCTCGGTCCCTTTCAATTGGCAAAGGGACGGGTGAAGTTTCTGTTGGTGGCCATTCACTATTTTACCAAGTGGATTGAAGTTGAGCCCATTGCTACTATTTCAGCTCGGCAGGTAAAAAATTTCATATGGAAAAAATGTCGTTTGCTAACATGGGCTGCCTCACAGTATAGTCATCGACAACGATAGGCAGTTCACCAACAAGAATTTAGAACAATTATTGACGCAACTCGGTGTTAAAAACATGACGTCGAACGTATAGCACCCCCAGAAGAATGGGCAGGCGGAGGCGGCAAATAAAGTCATACTTGGTGAACTAACGAAGAAGCTCGACCAGATGAAGGGTCTGTGGGCCGAAGAGATCCCAGTAATATTGTGGGGTTATCATTGCATACCCCAATCTTCAACCAGGGAGACACCATATCGACTTACTTACAGGTCGGATGCCATGATACTTATAAAGCTAGGATGAAACCTCATGGACGAGAATGAATTACCAAGAGGAAGGCAACGATGACAATCTCAAGGCTGAGTTAGACTTGGTCCACGAAATACTAGAAGAGGCTAGGAATTAGGAAGAGGCAGCCAAGCTAAGGGCAATATGCCGATACAACAGTCGAGTTCGAGAACGAGCATTTCAGAAGGAAGACCTACTATAGGGAAAGGTTGCAGAAGCTCGTAAGAACAAACAGGAGGGCAAGTTAGCACCTAATTGGGATGGTCCATTCCGAGTAGTGAACGCCTTCTAGAACAGAGTGTATAAATTAAAGGAGCTAGGTGGCAAACTCATACCGAGGACATGGAACGCCACCCACCTTAAGTGTATTATAGTTGATTTTAAGAATAGGTACGACATACTGTTTCCTTGACTTGGATTTTTTCCCTAAGGAGGGTTTTGACAAGCAAAGTTTTAACGAGACCTGTATCCGAGTCATTGAACAAAATATGAGTTATTACATTATCTATCTATTTATATTTTGTAAACCCTTAAACAAAAAAGGTCATTCAAATAGAAAAAAATAGGTTCATAACAATTCCAAAGTAAACTGAGTTCAACATTGTTATACTTACAGACCAAGAAGACCTAGTCGTCTACAAAGGCTCCATCGACGACCTCCTTATCAATATCAAACCGAGTTTGCTCTAAGTCAGGAGAAAACAAAAGGGCTTGTCTCATTGCTTTCACGAAACCCTCCTCATATTCCTCAACACAACCCCTTTGAAGTTGAATCCTCTCTTCCTTCCGCCCGACCTCTTTTTGGACGAACTCTTCACTCTCTTCTTTTCCACCAGGCCTCCTTTTACATGAGCTCGTCAACCTCCTCCAAGGGATCCACTCGAGTTTCCGTATGCTGCAACTTCTTTTCGGACTCATCGAGCTTCTCTCTCAGGTGTTCCAAGTCGGCTTCAAGGTGGCCGTTTCGCTCCAGTTCCTTAACAGTCAAAGCAGAGTCTCTCTCTGACTTCTCCTTGAGTAACCCCTAGATTTGCTTCTCCAAGTCAAATTTCTTACTCAGTAGGTCCGACTGGCCCCGAGCCACGGCCTTGAAATGCTAAAGGATGGCCATACACCTCCCTAACATGACGCCACTCGCGTAGAGGCAGCTCTCAAGACCAGCCATCGCCATCAGCCCAACGTCAAAGTCACTAGCACCGGGTAAGTTTGTTGACTTCATGTTAACATGACAGTATGAGTTCAGCCTGAGGGTGGTAACTGAGAGGTGATCCAACCTCATGGTCGGTCCCCATGCTCAAGAGACCAAGGGTAGGACACACGGAGGGAGATGTGGGTTTACTCTGAACATGAGCCTCGGAGGAGCATCCCTCCAGATTTATCACCTCTAGAGCCACGGCGGGAGTCGGATTTTTCGGTTCGGGTACTGTCGTGGTCCCGGGTGCAAAGGAGCTCACTCCCACCATTTGGTTTTTGGGCTCTGAAACAAGGAGGCTAAGTCCCAGCGACCCTCGACTTCAGCTCGGAGCTTATTAAAATCAACATCCTTTCCCATTATCTCTACAAAGGAAACAAACGGGTAAGCATGTAAACTTAACAGAAACACCCAAACACTAACAATCAAGCCATACTTAGAAATAAGGCATCAGAGTCTTCAACGAAGGGAACGCTGAGGAGTGTCCTACTACTTATATGGCGAGGGAGCTGCCCAATAGTATCAATGGCCTCCCTTTCCTTGAGAGTAAGTAGGTACTTGGCCTGTGACTTAAACCTCGTGGGCTTTTGCCAATAGAACGGGAATCGAGGTGTGAAGTCAGGGTGGAACAAGAGGCGCTTCTCTACGTCTTTTAAGTGGCATTGAAATTTAAAATTTTTTGTCTTAAAATGTTTATAGGAAGAACTATACAAGGTAAAAAGGGAGCTATCATACGCATCGCTCAAAGAGACCCAACCAACAAACTTGCCAAATTTGACTTGGTAAAAATACGTGAAAACATTTATTGAAGGTTCGAGGTCAAGGTGGCTACAAAAAATCTCAAAACACTTCAAATAGGCCAAACTCCTAGGATGCAATTGACTCGGTGCTATGTCCATGGTCATCAATATACCCGCCTCGAAGTCGGTTAGTGGAAAACTAATATCGTATTCTTTAAAGAGGAATTCATAAACATGGGTAAAATCGTAACTATTTGGTTTTGGTTTCATGCACTCTCTCGTCCGTTGTGCAGGGTCTAGCCACAGAGTGAGCTGCGACCGATTCATCACAAACATTATAATGGTAATGAAATCGTCCACTTTCTCCATGGTATTATATCTTGAAATATTCTGGGCTACCTCACCAAACACCTAAGAATACTCTGGATTGGTGATAGGGGGTATGTATTCCTCCTAGTCTTCTTCGCAGTGTTTGAAGGTTTTGGGTTTGAGGAGGTTGGGTTTGGTTTCTTTCTCTTCTTAGGGTTCGTAGAGGCCACAGGGGTGACCGTTGAGATAGGAAGGGGATGGCGAATCGCAGGGGTCGGAGCAGAAGTATCCTCCGTGGGTCCCCCTTGCCAAAAAGCGATTTGGTTCTCTCGGAAGAGCTCGCCTCACCAAGGAGAGTAACAGCTCTACCTAACATTATTCTACCAGCACTAGAAGAAGCGGAAAAAGAAGAAGAAGAAGAAGCCATAAGCGTACCTAGAAGAAGGGAGAAATGTCGAATGAACAACTCAGGCACCTAAAACGGCAAGTGAGGTTTCCTTAATTGCAAGGGACGTTCAATGTAACTGAAAGTGCGGAAATGAAGAGTCCCTGCCTTAGTTAACGTACGCTCGCCGAGTCCAAGGGCTAAGATTGAGCCACGCGTGCTAGGGCTACATGGCCACCATCTGAAGGAGGGCGGGAAAATGTCTCGTCAGAGTCACGTCATGCTTTTTTCCTTCTGCAGCATTTAATTCAAGTCATAATGACTCCGTAACCGAGTCCAAAAGATGTATCCTACAAAGGCTAAGCACCAAATGAGAGGCACTTTGTCCAAACGGGAAGGTAGGCCGAGGCGAAACCACCTCGGTTAATGATATGTATTTATTTTGACCACTTTCCTATTGCATATTGATAAGAATAATGACAGCTTTTGGACCATTTTATTGTATTTGGGTTTAATTTGATGAAATTTTCAGAAATTTTCCACACATGAGCATGCTTTGTATTTTGTCCATAACTTTTGATAAAGACCTCGGATTAACTTGATCTTTATGTAGTTTTGTAGATAACTCAAAGATCTACAAATGTTGTGAGTGGGTCGAAGACCAAATTCGGACTGTAAAGTAGACAAAATCAGCCTTAAAGTTGACATACAAAATCTGGACAACACTTTGAGCGGAAATATTCTATTGAGGATAACTTAGTCATTCACCCCCAAATTAGTTGGGATCAAAACTGTGCCTTTTTGGTGTATTAGGGCAACTTACAGGTGGGCCTGGTCTACCTTAGGTTAGGATAGACTCTGAATATTATAGTGAGAAAAGGGGGCAACCACCAACATTGTCTTGGGGGGACAGATTTTGAAATACAATTTTCGCCTACTTGCTTGTTTCTTCTTCTTGGATCATTGTTGGTTTTTGCAGTTTTATTTCCTTCTTCATTCGCTTCTGCATTTCTATCTTTGGCTATTGTTCATGTTCATTCCACCATGAGTGGCCAAGGTTTTTACTCAATCCGGTCCCTAGAGGTTCTCCCGCTTCCATTTATCCCTAGGTTCGTGTTTTGTGTTGTTTTTTTGCAATTACCTACTCATTTTCTATTTTAATTCGATTGCTATATTTCATGATTGAATTGAATCTGTAAATGATTGAATATAGTCCAATTGGAGTGTATTGTGGAGTTCCCAAATCAAAATCAAGTCGAACCGATGATGTTGCTCACCATGTGATTGCATTAGTTTGGCACATTAGGTGTTCAATAAATGCTCCGCAATTGTGGAGTGTTCGGGACATTAGATAGATGTACGGATTTTGGTATGTTTAACCCACGAATGTAATTGGGATATTATTTAGGAACTAGTGAGGGATTAGGGAGAACCAAAGGGAGAGCGGGTTGATTTTTATTATTTGAACTTCTGTATTTTGCTTAAATCGTTTTTCTTTTCTTTTATTTTGTTTAAGTGTCGTACTTGTCACCCCCCACCGTGCTACTGTTTTATATTTTTAGTAATTGAGAACGTTCGAGTGGTCCTTGGAAGAATGACCTGGTTCGCTATATTTCAAAATCTAGCCTCCTAGTTAATTTGGAACGCGTTCGACAGCGCATATCAGTCAACCCCTTCACGACATACACCAAGCCAAATACATCTCTGGGCATCAACACGATTCACCTGTTAGAATCATGAACTCGGAGGGCTTGTGTGCCCACCCATTAATGAGGCCAGATTCAACTGAATCTATTACAGTCCAAACCACTATTAATTATCGGTTAACACATTATTCTAATTAATCTCAATTTACTCTGATTGATCCTAATTAACATCAATAACACTACCAAATGGTAATTCATGATTCCTAACGTCCAAACTCATTATGAGTAAATATACATATTTAAATGACAAGGTCCTATAAATATGACCTAGGTCTACAGGGAGTATCATCTATCTCAATATTCTTTTACTCATATACTTCTAAACACCTTTTTACACTCTTACTGACTTAAGCGTCGAAGAGTCTTCTGTAGGTGGACCCCCCTTCTGTTCAATATAATCAACTTGTGTCGCCACCATCGCGAACGACCTCCACTTTGGTCTTGTGAACATTGGAGTCTTGGTTTCTAGGATCCTTGGTTTACATGATAGATGAACATTGTCTCTCTTTTTTTAACAACATTCATCCTTCTCTTTAGTAACGTACAGGGTTTGTAGGAGCATGTGACCATGTAAGTCAAGTCTTCATTCACTTTAAATAGATGTCTTGACTCCCCTCAAAAACACACTTTCACTCACTCTCCCATTTTCTCCTATCCTGAGTTTGTTGCTCTTAAGAGCTTGCTAGTAATGTGGTTATCGACATATCACTCGATAAGTTCTTGTTGTACTTTGGAGGGCTTGTGCAATATATTATAGACAAGTCTTTAAGAATAATACTTATCCACGTTTTAAGAAACTTGTTCGTATTTATTATGAAATGTCTACCATATCATGAAATGGAAAGATGAACAAAAGATATGAGAATGAAAATATTATCTTTGTTTTTCTATTAAGAACAAAAGCAAAGGGTTGAATATATATATATATATATATATATATATATATACACACACACACACACAAGTAGTGTACTCATTGTATGTCTAGCTAAAGAGAGAGGAAACAAATAAAAATATTACACTCTGATTCTGTCGTAAAAGACAAAATAACATAATTGATGACAATTTGATTTTGTCATAAAGACAAAATAACATAACTGATATTAGTTTCCTTCGTATTCATATCCTCTATCCCCCCAAAAGTTGGGGAACAAATATTGATGAGACCTAGCTTGGAACAAATATTCTTGAAAGATTGAGGACTTAAGGTTTTTATATAAATCTTAGCCAGTTCTTCTGTGGTGGAAATGGGAAGCAGATGGATGAGACCCTTTTCCATATTTTCTCAAATAATGTGACAATCTATTTCTACGTGCTTCATACACTCGTGAAACACTCAATTTGCTCCAATGTATCTTGCTGAGTCATTGTCACAGTATATAAGAGATGACTGCTCAAAAGGGACTTTGAAAATCTTGAAGAGGATAAACTAGTCATTGCATTTCACATGTAACAGTGGTCATTGCCCTGTATTCAGCTTCATAAGAACTCTTTGATATTGTTCCTTGCTTTTTTGATTTCCAGGATATATGGGAATTCCTAAGATACACACTTAAATCAATCACTAATTGCATTGAATCACTGCAGGTGCCCCAATCACTATCACAAAAAGTTTTAGATGGGCAGAAGTGTTGGGAGAGAAAAATAAGCCAAGACTAGGAGCCCTTTAATATATATGAGAATTCTAATTGTTGTATAATAATTAGCAATTGTAGGATCATCAAGAAACTGAGAAAGTTATTGAACAGAAGATGTTATGTTAGGTCCGATATTAGTGAGATACATAAGCTTTCCAATCAACCTTCTGTTGGCTTGAACATCTTTGAACGGCACACTTTCAGTAGAAGACAATTTAAAAAGATTATTAATAGGAGTGATAGCAGGTTCGCAGGCTAAAAGATGTAAAATAAGGTTTAGACCGAGTTCAAGAGGGGGAGGTGAATTGAACTTTCAAAAACTTTTCGCAAATCTGATTTGTTCTTGAAGTAGAGAATGAAAGTTCTTTATTCAATCAATTGACTATGTAATTCTGGACTGTCAGTAAACAATCGATTATGCACAGCGGAAAATATCAGAGATAAACCCAGAAATCAGTTAAACCCAGAAAACAATTTACAGTGAAAAAATGTGTTAACCCAGAATTAAAATGTTTAAACACAATCCAGTAGATTAAATACAATTCAGAATCACAGTTGAATATGTAAACAGATGTTCAGAGTATGATCAACAGTATGAACAAATTTTACTTCAGTCAATTTTAAGTGATGGCAGCAGTGAATAAAAGCAATCAAGAAGAGTAGGGAGCAAAGCAAGAACACAGAATTTTTATCCTGGTTCATACTTCCCCAAGGGCTACTTCCAGTCCTTTGCAAACTAGCAAAGATTTCCACTAAAACAGATCACAAGATCAGTTAACAACCCTTGCTTCCAGCAAGTTACAAACTGCTCCCAGCAGTAAACCCACACCTCACTGAACCCCTCAGCTAGTGTGTAACCAGTTCAGAAACTCACTGCACCACAACACTTGCAGTCCGCAAGCAGCACTGCTCCCAACAGTACTCACCCTCTACTGAACCCCTCGGCAGATGTGAGACCAGTGCAGAACCCACTGCACCAACTCAATAACAAATCCAGTAATTGAAAACAGCAAACAGATTACAGATCAACAGGATCAGAGAAGACTACAGAGTGCTTCTACACAAAACAGATTACAAAGAATGAAAATCAGGTGTAGAAGACTTAGCTTTGATCCAGAACCAAAGTCGCAAGAACCTCGCTCAAAGGATGCTTCAAAGATTCACGTTCTTGGAGGTTTCTTGATTTGAAAAGCTTTGCCAAAATGATGATCGCACAAAAGAGGCAATATCTCTCTTAGAAAATCTCAAGGAATGCTTTCCGAAAGTTTTTGTTTTGATAATTTTGAAAGTGATGGTTCTCATTCCTTTAAATACCCAAAACAGTTTTAAAAGCAGCTTAGCTGTCACAATTCAATTAATTGAGCAAACCATTCAATCGATTGAATTTGACCATTAGTTTGACCCAGTCAAAGGTTTCAGTTATAACAACAATAACTGTATTTCAGTTGTAACAGAAATAACTGTCACATTCAATCGATTGTTTTAGAAATTCAATCGATTAAAAAACCTTTTTCCAGCAAAAACATTTTGGGCTATTTTTATTAAAAACAGTTTTAATAAAAATGTTTGTGAATCTTTTTAGCACCTCAGAAGTGATGAATCATGCCACTCATGATTAAGGACTACGCCAATCACCAACACACAAACCCAACTAAGGACCAAGACCTAATCACCCAACCATCTTCATGTTGGCACAAAGTCTTCTCTTGAATAATTCTGGTCCAGGTTGGTTTCAACAGATTCTTCATGAGGCAGTCTTCATCAGCTTCACATGCTAAGCCTTGGTGCTCACAATATTGACTTCATCAAATCACATGCTTAGCCTTGGTGCTAAC
>Ga0099825_1005915_pt1 | contig 15535 bp, 8 predicted proteins | sample SiratroredBW_FD_76838 | JGI IMG/M metagenome (GOLD analysis project Ga0099825, IMG submission 76838) | Root nodule microbial communities of legume samples collected from California, USA - Siratro red BW | ecosystem: Host-associated > Plants > Roots > Nodule | place: USA: California | collected...
ATATATTTATAAAATAAAGTAAAATCTTTCCTAAAAATAAATTTTTGTGTGGAGTGTCGATTTTTTTTTTTTTTTTTAGTAAGAAAGATTTATAGAGAGATAGAATTTGCAGAAGAGATATTAACGATCTCCTAAAAAAGATTTAAGTGCATCTATCATCAAATTAATCTAAACGGACAATTTAAAACACCATGTAAATCAAGATGAAAAAGTCAGTAATTCCATGTACTCATACACACAACACACACACACATATATATATATATATATATATATATATATATATATATATATATATATATATATTATGAATATAACATATTCAATAAAGTTTGTCTTAATTTAAATTTTAGCACCTTTTAAACATTGTATAACGTGCCATGCTTATCAATTTAATCATCAAATTATAACCTTTAATTATTTTTATTGCTTATAAATTTCTTATAAATTTTGAGTGTAATATAAATTGGTTATCTAATGCCAATATTTTATATCAAGAAAAATTGAGTGACAAAAAATCAACATCTTACAACGTTATGCATCAAAGGTGAAATATTTTACCGTTATGCATCAAAGTTGAAATATTTTACTCAGAGATAAAGTTGTCCTTATTTTTTTTTTTTTAAATCTATTAGACTAAATGTATGTTTAGTTTTACATTAAATGAAGTTAAAATTAAAAAAGAACGAGAATTAATTTCTTTTGGGAGTTTCTGAAACATCAAATAAATAAACATCTTTGTTTCAATGTTAATTTTGTATATTTTGAAGAATTAGGAATTAGACTCCAGTCATTTTGGTTATTCACATTACGTTTTAGTTATATTGTTTTTCTATTTACTTTTTTTCTCAAAGCACCGACCCGACCCGTTCGGCGCACCATAAATAAAGTGAAAGACGCAATACAGTGTTGTATTATATATAAGTTGTTTTGTAGGTCACTATAAAACACATAAAATAAATACTATGTCCCTTTGTTTAAGGTGCAATGCCCCCCCAACTGTTTATGTTTTTTCTTACTTTTGGGATGGATCGTAAAGCATGCTTCATTTCGTACGACATGGCCCAACTATTTTAATCTTCTACAGGTATTGGCTCACGCAAAAATCAATAAATAGTCATATCAAGTGGTGTTAATCATTATTATCCCACCAAGAATTTTTTTTTAATAATTATAATTGTAATTATTATTTATTTGACTGTACATATTTAATTTTTTTGAAAATATTACAGAACAGTTACAGTTTTAGGCAATGAAATGTTAGGGCCTGGGCCATCCAAGATTCAAACACTTGGGCTGGGATCCAAACTAAAAAAACATAATATATTTTTGATCCGTATAACTAAAGAACCAAATAAAAATATACATATGATTATTTTAAGATAATGAAATATATTTTCTTGAACGTGGAATATTGAAAACTCTTTTCTAAATAATATTTTTTGGCGTGTTTGAACTTGCGTCTCAGAGTGAATGAGGATGATATAGGTGAGAGATTGAATCTAATGAATGAAGCTCACGAGATTTATTATAAGAAAAAAGTTATTTAGAGATCAATATTTAGTTATCAAATAAAATAGTTGTTAATTGTGATCAAAATAGTCACTAAATTAAATTTTGATTACTAAATAACTACAAAATATAAGTAATGATTGAATTTAGTGACTAATTAAGTCAAATAATTGGTATGTAACATTAGATACCAAAGTTTTAGTGACCAAGGTTTTAGTGACTTATATATAGATTGATATCTAATTAAGTTAGAGACTAATTTAGAATTTAATAGGTTACTAAAATTTTGGTAGGTAATGTTAGTTATCAATTATTTGACTGGTCACTAAACTCAATCATTACTTCTAGTTTGTAGTTATTTAACAACTAAAATCTAATTTGGTGACTATTTTGATCATAATTAATAACTATTTCATTTGATAGTTAAAAATTAGTCTCTAATTAATTTTTTCTTATATTGAGTGCATGCATAACAATTGAAAACATTGAAGAGATTATTTTATAGGTAAGAATTTTAGGTAATTAGGTATATGGATTGAGAAGCATATATTTGTTGACATTTCACTGGTTTCCTGTTTGTTAAGCAACGAAATATAACAAGAGATTATGGCAATCTCTTTTGTCAACCTCACAAGGATATCACAAGTCATAAACACAATAACAAAATACAATGTGTTTTATTACAACTCAAGAGATTCGTTCACGTGTACCACTAAGCCCCTCCCAAGTGTGTATTATGAATTGGAAGTGGTTGCATAGTTTAAAGCTCTAGTTTAAAATAACAATATACATTATTATATCTTTACAAATTATAAAAGAAATGCAGAGCTCAGGAGCAAGTAATTAAAAAAAAAATACTTTCATTTATGAACTTAAAAATTAAGTTGAGCATTTAAATTCGCCAGCTAAATCCATCATTACCTTTTTGTGACGTGAAGGGTATATACTACTGAGCTATGTTTTGGGCCCCTTTAAAAGTCATACTAAGATTAGAACAACTGTGCTAATTAAGAACGGAGTTAATTAGTTATGTGATTGCTCCTAACAACGATCCAATTATGATCTTATGAGAATAAAATTCGGCGCAGTATATGTATATTTGTTAAATGATTGCATAAATAGCATTATTAATAAAAAAAATTGAAGGCCTTTTGGGGTTTTAAATCTTTATTTTAAAAACTAAGCAAGTAGGAGCAGGCAAGTGGCTGCATGCTTTCTCTTGTTCGGGGCAGAGAAGAATAACTAGCTTGAATTTTTCTCTCATTTGTAATCATGACGGAAATATATACAAAAGAGGTAGCCTTTTCCACGATAGACTTAATAGTGGAGACTAAATGGAATTTATATATACTTTTATTTCTTAACTCTCGTAAACGTATTTTAAGAACAAAATGGATACGTGAAATTCTAAACTAAACTCTTAAATGAATAATAACTCATATATTATGATTGATTTTATTGATATTATTTCATATTATTTAACCTTCCGAAATATCTTTTAAAGACAATATTTAAAAGTATGAGATCAAAGTTAATTTATATTAATTCAAACATTTTTTATGGACAAAATCATTAAGAGGAACTTTGAACTTCAGGACACACAATAACTTAAATATTATAATTGATCATTCTAATATTGTTTCATATCGCTTAACCTTTCATATATCTTTTTAAAAAAAATACTTAAAAATAGAGTCCAAAGTCAATTTATATATACTTTTATCTCTAACTCTTAAAAATAATTTTAAAGATAAAATTATTACAGAAAATTCTAAATTCTAAAACAAATAATCGGATAATGTGTTTTCATCTTAGTGATATTATTTCACATCGCTTAACCTAAACCTTTCGAAATAGCTTTTGTAGAGAAAATGACAATATTTCGAATTGGTGAAATCAGCCTTACGTATCTTACGGATCTCTGACCCTAAGCCTCATTACATGAAGGAATGGACACATAGATGTAGATGGCGTTTGTATGCGCATGGTTGTGATAGTACGGGCCACGTACGTAGACCACCGTCCTGAACTTGAACTCAGAAAAGGCGACAGTTGAACGAAAGGAACACTCTTTTTCGTAATTGACAGGTAGGGGTGGACAATAAATTTCAAAGGACACGTTCTTAGTTGTTAACTAGTGTGTGTAGCATGCAAAAAGCTACATAAATGTTTAAAAATTGAAATATGAACTCAGCATGCACCGCGTAACAGTTTGATTAATTGCCAACACAGCTACGAGTCAAAAACCAGTGTGAAACTAATGGGTTCAACGTGAATATGCAAAACTTTTCCCTTATTTTGCATTCTTTCGTTGTCACTGTTTTTTATTATTGTCCTTCTCGAGCTGGGATGTGGACTAGTACGTACCTTACTCACTTTTTTCAGTAATTATTGGTGAAAACTTAATTTTGGTGTATATTAGAACAAGGTCAAAGTTTGGAAAGGTTGAAAAAATTCAAAGGATACGCAAGTGAGAAAGCATAATCCTCACACGGGCACCACCAAAATCTTCAAGTGATGTAGCACAACATAAAATCAAAAGTCAAATAAGAATGCAACTCTTAAGGGCCCACGTGGAAAGCGCTTCACCGTCCTCACCACAAAAATTTTCTGTATATAAACCAAGCATGGCTCTTGGTTTAGGCCAAAACATACAATAGCTGGAAATATACCAAAAAAAAATAAAAATAGGAAGAGGCCCTTGAAAATAAGGAATATTATTGTTTCGTGAACAAAGATGCCGATGAAGAAGAGCCTTTGCATTTCGTTGGTTACCATAATGCTCGTATTGTCATCACAGCTATGCTTGGTGCATAGCCGAGTTCTTCGATCGAAGCAGTTAACAGAGGTAGCTGATGGATCAGGTTCTTCTCTGCGGGGAAGGTTTTTTGCTGTTTCTTCCAACAATTCAACCACTCGTGTTTCAAAACGGAGCTTGGCTTTTAGACTAGCTTCTGGACCCAGCAAAAAAGGACCTGGACATTAACTAACCACATTAATCAGCCATTACATTTTTTTTTTCTTTCAATTTTTACAATGTTTTTCCCCATGTTGTTACAATGTTTTTTTTTTTTTCAGAAGAAAAACTTGTCGCAGAGACACTGATCTGATACGTTTATGTAGTCTGTACTTTGTAGAGTGTTTGGTGGTTGTAAAAACAACAGAATACATGTTTGATGTTTTTAATGACTGTATAAGCAAATCATATATTGAATATTGGAGTTATTAGAATAAAAAGAGTATTTACATTTGTTTAGATTAACTATTTAATGTGGGAAAATTAATTATAATTCCTACACGGTTCTTATCATCATCGACTTGTTCATTGTAAACGGGGAAGATTCGTTATGATATCTTAGAGTGCATTTGAATTGTGGTTTTGAGATAGTATAGGTTTGTTTGCATTTTTCAAAGCACAAAAGAAAAAATGACAGCTTTGTTAGATCCAAAAAAGGAAAAAAGCGTGGAACTGATTCCCAAATACATAACTCACGAAATCTCCTTAACTAAAGTCAAAGAAAAGATGATGTTTGAATGAGAGGTACTGCCTCAAAACTTGACCTTGCCTAGCTGTATATACAGTATCACAAGGCCCATGCATCATTTGGTTTTTCTACACACACTTCTTTTATTATATATATGTATTTATATGTATGTATGTATAGGTTTTGATTTGAGATTGTATTGTAACACTCTCTTACCACTCAATACAATGACATCAATTGAATACCTGGGAATTTCCCATTCTCATTCTTTTGAAAGGAAAAATTATTATCAAGCAAATTTTTAATTCCATTTTGTATAAAAAATTATATTTTGACACCTTTTTTAAACAAACACCCTTGAAAATTTTATTTTAATAATATAATGATATATATGAATCATTAAATTATTTGAAAATAACAAAATATTAATGTAATTAATTGTCATTGCTATTATGTATTCGTCTATTGTACAAATAATAAGCACTTTTACTGAACATTTGGCTATTGAGGACGGTGACTTTTTGACATTGATAAACTTCTTTTAGCATTATCCCTATCTAGACCCCAACAAATTTTAAAAACTCAAATATAAAATATACTTTTTTAGTGTTCGTGAATTCGAGGCTTAAACTCGAATTCACAGCATTCTTTTTTTTCCTGAGAAAAATATGTTTAGAATTTCGGATTTCACCACCCGAATTCTGAACTTTTTTTTTTAATTTTCATTTTCTATTAATTTTTTAGATTGTTATTTAGTTATCTAGGGAACGTATATATTTTATTTGCAACAAATACTTTTTTATATGTGGTATAATTAAAGATGGAATTTTTTGTTTATTTTTTTATTAATTATTATTTTCTGTTTTCCAAATAAAATATATTTATTTCATTTTCAGATAATAATTTACATGTATGTATTTAATGTTTTTATTAAAATGAAATTATTTTAATTAAATATTACAAGTAATTATTATATTTTAATTTATTAATTTTATTAACTTTTTTAAGTGCACCTAAAATCCAAAATAATACATTTGAATACAGTTAGTTAATTACACATAAATAAATGTAAATAATATATGTTTATACTCCTTTCGGTCCTTGGCATAAGTCATAGATTTAAAAGTTTGTTTTTATAAGGCATCTATACTTTGTGAAACATTACTTTTTTTCCTATCAAATATTATAAATACGTTTACTTATTATTAAAGATAATTTTTTAGTACATTGATAACGTTATTATTATAAATTCAATAAAATTAATTGATTTCTCCATATTATTTTTCGTATTACTTCTTCAACCATCTAATTTCCTTAAAGAAAACTTAATTCGATATAAATTACTTCCGAAGTTTATTGCGTCTTTTTCAGAATTTAAACACTTTAAGAATCTAAATACCATTTCTCAATGCAAAGGGAGGATTTTGGGGAATTGATAGAAAATAATTTATATACAATAAGAAAAAGAATGGTTAATTTATTTAAATGGTGCAATCTTGTATAAAATTTACTGAAACGAATAAGTTTTAAATTTTTATGAAAATAAGTAAATCGTGCTTGAAAACTCAATGTAGAACAATGCTCTCAACGTTCGTTTTCTTAATTTCTAAAGTTTTAATTCTTTTTAATTATTTTTTGTAAATTTTTTGTATCTATAATAAAAAGTATATTAAATAAAAATATAAAAAGAACGTTTCAATCATTATAAAAAGTTAAATTTTTAATTTTATTTATAGAAATTATACTTAAAAATACGACTTCATATATAAATACACTTGATCTTTTGTAATTTTCTTGATTTTTTTTTTGCTAAAATTGTTTGAATTTTTAAATTTTGTTTGTTTTTATTTTCTTTGAATTTTTATTGAAGTCGTCCGTGGCAACTCGATTTTATTGTAATATATTTTAAACATATTTTAGTTGTATATTAGAAGAATAAAAAAATATATTTGCACTCCACGTGAAGGATTATTTTAACCTTTAAAAAAAAATCAAACTTTTCATTTTTTTTAAACAAATCTACATATATGCTGTTTACTAAAATTACACGAACAAATGAAATAATGTGACTTCTCTTGAGATTATAAGCAGTGCGTCTATATATATAGTTCCTTCTCTTAATCATATATCAAACTATCATCTTTGTTTATTCCTTTCTTCTTTCTCTGTCTTTGTTTCCAAAGTTTTTGACTAAAAATAGGTGTATTTTGTTTGCTGTTTTTGCGCTCGGCTAACTGAGGTGCTATATTCATTCAAACGCTTCCGACTGTATCAAAATCCACGAGCAATGCTTTGTTGTCCCTCCTCCATCAGGAACCAAAACATCTCTCACTCTCACTTTGTTTGATTTATTTTCCAATTCCCCCAAACCCATTGTCCAATTCACACATGGTGATGTTGTTTCTGTGGCGGTCACTGAGTCCGATGTTAAATTCAATCACAAGATAGATTATTCACTTCGCGAAGCAGCACGGTCTCATCCTTTAGTACTCCACTTCCACTCATGAGTCATGATGGAAGAAATGACTTCAATAAAAAGAAATTAAAATAAAAGAAAGTGTTTGAAGTGACGATTTTTTAAAAAAAATATTTTTATATAAAATCGTTTTTTCAGGTTAAAAAATTGACAAAATGAAAGTTGTAAAACACCGTTTTTTTCATTTCAAAGTTCGTAAAAATTTACTCAAATTCCAAACAAAATTGAACCGTTTTGGTAAATTAGTTTAAGAGAATTGAACCAATATTAAAGAGAAAAAATGAAGTTAGGGACTAGGGTAAAAATAACACAACTCTGTCTTAATTCCAAGTTGTATGATATTTTTTTAGAATAGAAATTTGTAAGTTTATACACCAATCACAAGTGATTGCAAATCAAAATCAGGAGTGATTCTAAATCAAAATGTCTAGTTAGAATATAACAAAAACGAAAACAATTCAGTCACCCGTGAGAAAAAAACTATACCAGAACTTATAAATAAGAGTTGCAGACCATTTTTATTAGTTTAAATATATATATATATATATATGTAAACACATACCAGTTGAGGGGTTGACATCTTTCATCTGAAAAAAATCAGAGGGAAAGGAAAGCTATATTTGGAAGCTTATATCATATTCATGGCCATGAACACAGATAACTGCATTTGTTAGTACTGAACTGCATATCACCACAACTTGAAATTAAGAAAGGGTAAATAACTTTTAGTAAGAAAAGGGCACTCAAAAGATTGACCTATCATCCAACGAATTGTTTTTTTTTTTTTTCTTTTAAAGAAAGAACATTATTGGTTGTTGATTACAAAATAGTTAAGAATCCCATGATGTTAAACTCTCATGGTCAAAAGACAACCTCCACATAGAATTACCCAAAGCCAACAAAAGATGTAATGCATTGTCAGTGACTAGAGGGAAGGAGGAACGGAATCATAATTCAAACAAAGCAAGTAGCATAAGATTAAGAGATTTCATTCAGGGTCGCAATACTATTTTTCTCAGCTTTTCAGAGCACAAAGTATAAGTAACTGTACTAAGCAATGCAATAAGGACACGAACGCCCGCCACTAAGAAAATTTGTGGGTAAGAAAACAACCATGACAAACCAACCAACCCTTCCTCCACCATAAATCCCTGCTCATCTAAGAATATATAAAGAATTTTTTGTTTACAAGAGAAGCCGATAGAATAGAACATTATGCCCCGAAATGCTGGATTTTTTTCTCTTTTTGCTCATAACGATCCTAAGACTCTATTATACACAGCCATGTTACATTGGACATCAAACAAGGATGCCTATGCCATGATATTCTAACAATAAACAAAAAGCAGGGTGTAATGAATGCCTTGCATCACTTGCACGCGAACCAGTGAGCTGTTCCTTATGACTACTCCAAAACTATATTTCATAATAGAAAAATAATGACGAAATAATTAAAGATATGAAGCACTATCAACTGAAGAGTCAATAATGAAACAATAAAGGATACACGATTGCTCTTACACTAAATCATTATATACATTCTACTATTTTAAGATCGACTATTTTCTCCATAAAATAGTAAAATACATTTAGTCTAATAAGAAAAAAGTTCAATTTAGGATGATTCTTCATTACAGTTATATCCTTTTTCAATCAAAAATATGACTTCCTTTTGCTTTTCAATCTGGACCCTTATACTGCATAATTGTTTAACTACTTTTTTCTTCATTTTTATTTTCTTCCATCATACATCAACTCCCACAGGGTGGTTCATATTTCTACGAAGAGTATAAGTTCAGAATGCAATGACTAGCAAGAGTAAGCAGTGTACAAAATGTGTTCATAACCAGCAGACATCATTAGATAATACAGAAAATAGACTCTCTACAACTCCATGAGAGATTATTAAAATATGACATGCCTTCTCTAGTTCAGACCACCCTAAGCTACAGGTAAGCTCCTAATGAAATATTAACCAAGGTAAAGTGTTATCTGAATCCACAGCATAGTACTATGTTGTCCCAGCAAATTGCGCTGATCATTGAGCACACATAGAAATATATTAGCTCAATGGTTTCATCATCAAATTCATGAATCATAATTACAACATTATATGGTATAGACAACTCCAATATAAAACAAATACAGTCATTGAAGCACAAGAGATAATGATAGGCTCTCTCTACAACTCCATAAAAGATTATCATAATACGAGATGCCTTCTCTAGTTCAGACCACCCTAAGCTATTGGTGCATGATAATATAAAAAGCTCCTAATGACATATTAACCAAGTGTAATCTGAATACACAGAATAGTATCATGTCCCAGCAAATTGCGCTGATCATTGAGCACAAATTGAAATATTCCAGCTTAATAGGTTCATCATCAAATTCAGAAGCCATAAGGTATAGACAACTTCAATATACAACAAATAAACAAGTTGTACTAAATTCAATCTCTTAAAACAATGTCTCAAGATTGAAGGGGAGACTCCTCTAAAGGTGACTAGTCAAGTTCCCTTACGAAAATTAGTAATCGCAAAGACAGTAGATATTTCTTATCAAAATAAGAATCTATATATATGAATGATATGAAGACCTATGAACTACATTCTCTTGAATAATATACCATTATCATTCTCTAAATTCAAAAACAATTAAATTTAGTCATAGGTCCACTATAATTAGGTGTTTTAAAGTATGTTTCATCAAAGTAGTGAAGCCTTACCATTTATGAGTTAATCATAATTATTCCTATGAAGGGTACGCCCTTCCCATCTGGGACTAGATAGAAATCCTGAAGTCTTTTCAGATTTTGATCTAAGGAAGTTGAACCCCCCGCCCCCCATCTTCAAACACATGCAACCCATTGTCCCTTCCCAATAATACCACATTCACTTTAAACCCCAGGTCTACATCACACATGCTTTGGTGTAACCTGTCACACAAGAATATAGAACTCGATTCAATGGTAACTCTTAACTTACAGGAAATTTATCCTTTTATAAATAAAACATCAGCATTGATTACTCATTACTCGCAGGTCATAGTTAACAACTCTGAACTACATTTTCTCGTTCTATAACTAATTCCAAATCACTACCAGTATAAATAAGATAACAATAAGCAAGCTAAAAAACAAAAAACCATAGGTGCATAAGAGAGGAAAATAATGCAACAGTTAAGTAACCAAGTTTAAACATCCACAAACATTTTCATGACTTGCAGGTGTACCAAGCAACAAACAATAAATAGGCACCGAAGACATAGACACACAGTAATATTTGGAGGAAAAAAGAAAATCCAGGGAATATATAAAATGAAAATTGGCTGCACGACAAATAAACTTAGTTTTACAGATAGAACATCATCAGAGTATATAACATTGAAATATAAACCCTCAGCAAGGGAACCCTAAGATAATATTCTATAATCCCGAATGATCAGGTTTCGGACTCGGCAGCAGCGACAGAATCGCCCTCTGCGGCGGGGGTAGGAGCAACTTCGGAGGCAGGAGTCTGAGCAACGCCGTTATCGACGGCGGGAGAGCCGGCGGTGGCTTTGGACTTGACGGTGTCGAGCATCCGTTTGCTGATCTCCTTGGAGTAAACCTGGAGGATCTCGATCCCGTCGCTATCGGAGGTGGAGGAGCCGCCAGCGACGGCGAAGGCCTCGTCCTCGATCTGGCGCGCTGCAGCGGAGGCCTCGTCAGGAGGCATTGTCCCGTAGCGCTTGGAGAGGACGGACGGGGTGGATAGGGTTTCGATTAGGCGGTTGATGACGGCGTCGCGCGTGCGCTGAGTGGGAGGCCATATGGTGAAGGAGACGCCGGCGGGGCCGAGCTTGGCGGCGGCGAAGGGTTGTTCTTGGGCGGGCAGCTGCGGCGTCGGGACGGAGTCTTGCTCCGATTGGGGCGCGGGTTCGTTTACCGGGTCGGACATTTTGAGAGAAGAGGAGAGGGAAACAGTGGGTTTAGATTGGAGAGGCCTTTCTGACACACTAGTAAGGAGAGAAGTAGTGCGAAACTTTTGGCCTTCTGGAAATGGTTTTAAAATAGACAAAAGCTAAAATAAATAATTTTTAGGTGTAGAAATAAAAAAAATTAATATTTAAAAAGTATAGAAAAGGAAAACTATGGGATGCCATAAAAAGAAGCCCAAACTTAAATGGTAAGAAATAGAAAAGCCCAAACGTGATTGCTGCGACCCGGTATCCGCCCAAACCCCAACCCACCACCACCACCTCACTTCAGCACCTCTTCTTCCACCATTTTCTCTGCGGTTAACACTTGAAGCTGATCCACAATTACAATGATCTCAATCACTTCCACTGAATTGAACTACTTAGTCTTCCGTTACCTTCACGAATCAGGCTCGTCCTTTTCCTAATCTATTTCCTCTTCTTTTTTCTTAACTCTTTCGCTTTTTTCTTGCACATTACAAACTCGTCAATATCAACATCTATCACGGATACTTAGGAGCAACTCTTCCATTCTCTTTGCTTCACTTTTGTAAACCGAAAACTTTTATCATTACTCTTGTCAACCAGTTTAAATGAAGATAAGTTTTTAAATTCTCATTTGATACAAAATATTGTTCGAAACCATGGTTTCTAGAAAGTTAGTAGATTCGGTTATGTTTGTGACATTAGGGTAATTATTATTTTAGTATCGTGTCATCTCCGTAATGGCTGTGATTTCATAGTTACATATCATATCATTTTTCCTGTAATATGATTTGTTAACGAGGAAAATATAATGAAGATAACATGTCTCTCCACCCCCACCCCCTGTTGAATTTCTTCTCATATATTTTCTGATGGCTGCCTTGTTTCAGGTTTTACTCATTCTGCATTTGCATTCGGGTATGAAGCGGGGATTGATAGATGCAAAAATGATGATAATGTGGTGCCACCGGGTGCTCTTGTTACATTCATACAGAAAGGCATTCAGTATCTTGAGCTGGAAGCCAACCTGAGTGGTGTAAGCATTTTTAATTTTTGTTGTTCATCTTCGTAGTATGTTATTGGATGTTCAAGTCATAACATGCACATATAATGATTGCATTGCTCGAGGACCTTAAGCTGATGTCTGTGTTAGGTCTCCAGAGTGATGCTGACATGGATGAGGATTTTTCGTGTCTACAACCTCTGGATCTTATCACAAAGGAGCCCAATGAGCTACACAATATAGTAAAAGCCAAAAAAGAAAATCTACGTCAACATAAATCCGATTCGAATAAAATAGTGAATGGCTTGACTCACGACAACGCAAGGAGGGAACATGTTCAGGAAAGAGAGAAGGAGAGGAAAGAAAAGGAAAATGAACAGAGACTGGAAAAATTAAGGTTAGAGAAAGAGAAGGAGCAACCAAAGGATGAATATAAAGAAACACAACATACCGATCAAAACCATACAGAGAAGCATGAAGATAAGATTACTGTTGAAAATCTAAACAATCGAGCACATGGAGGTAAATATTAATGTATAATGTTTTATTTAGTTTTTTTCCCATTATCTATCAATCTTTATCCATATAGTATGAGACAAGGGAAAAAGTAAAGCTTTTATGGCACAGGGCCTGAGCCAATGGAGATTTCACATAGCCCAATGTCGTCGCCTAATGATGATCCATGTCATGATGTAAAAATTTTGAAAGGCCATACATCAGAGGTTTGTACTTGTCTGTTTTCTTATCTTCCGTATAGGTTTTCTCCTCCCATTGTGAGGCTTATTGAAAGTTATTTCATTCCTTGCAGGTTTTTGCCTGTGCTTGGAATCCATCAGCTCCACTTCTTGCGTCTGGGTGAGTACAAGCCACTTTGTAAAGAAAACACATTTTGTTCTCAAAAGTATCTTTTCCCTGTTAATCTATTCTATTTTGAAGACAATAGCTCTTCTTCTTTCTGTTCCTTTTATTGCCTGTCCTCTATTATTCTATTCATGAATTGCTGGTTATTTCCAAATTTAAAACAGTGTTTTATAAGTTCCATATGATAACCTTCGTAATAGGATACATGGTAATACCGTCTAGCTACCAAGAATTTAAAATTTTGTTTCTTAATGTTTATAAGTCGAAGGAACTAGTGATATATCAGTATACAATTGGACAGTGTGCTTGTTATGACAACATTCTCTTGATTTTTAAGTGTTGACCGTGGGCTTGTACGTCATATTGATTGAAATTCTCAACTCCTCAAATTTTAATACTTTGATCTGGTGTTGAATTTGAATCATATTTCGTTTCTTTCCTAGCATAGAAATAGGATATATTATTTATACATTCAATAATACTATAACCTAAACCTACTTACGATAGAGTATGGCAGTCTAATTTGGTCAACACCAACAATAAAAGCTGTTTTCTATCATAAATTAATTGTGAAGTAAATATTTTATGTATTAAAATAATCTAAATGGTGAAGTGGCTCAGTTTATGATAGTAATTATGCAGGATCAACACTTAGCAAACAGTATGAACAGCTATCCTTTTTTTTTCCTCCTACAAATTTATGTTAAAATTAGCCAATATGTCAATGTTTGTTGATTAACTATTCCAGATCTGGAGATTCAACAGCTCGAATTTGGAAAATTGCTGATGGACCTTGTGACTCTGGTGTGCAAAATGAACCAGTAAATGTTGTGGTGCTGCAGCACTTCAAAGAAAGCACCAATGAAAAAAGCAAGGATGTGACAACACTTGATTGGAATGTAAGTCCTTGTAGCATTATTGTGGTTGCATACTTACCGTGAAAATCTTTATAGAATTAATTTTACCTTTTCTAGGTCTTCCATCCCACCTTAGTTGAACACTGTGAATTTTGTCTTCCACTTGTCTTTCAATTTTATTCATCAGCTAATATCTTTCGCTATGCTTTTTATTACAAAGGGAGATGGAACACTATTGGCAACTGGTTCCTATGATGGCCAAGCAAGAATATGGAGTAGAGACGGTGAGCTGTTAGATATTTTATTTTACGAATATTCATTTCTTGGCATGATATTTGCATTATATGTGACCCTGGGTCTTGTATTCTTTGCTGTTAACTGACCTCTTGCTTTTTGAGTCTCATTAGGGGAGTTGAATAGTACACTAAACAAGCACAAAGGTCCAATATTTTCCTTGAAGTGGAACAAGAAGGGGGATTATCTTCTTAGTGGAAGTGTGGATAAGACTGCTATTGTATGGAATATAAAGACTGGGGAATGGAAACAACTATTTGAATTTCACACTGGTAAGTTTTTTTTTTTGGCATATCTTCTGGTGAATAAAACTTTTGATTTTTTGTATGACTTTCCTTGTAATCTTAATTACTAGCAAATTGGATCAGGCCCAACTCTTGATGTTGATTGGCGAAACAATGTTACATTTGCTACATGCTCCACTGATAAAATGATACATGTTTGCAAAATTGGGGAGAATAGACCAATCAAAACTTTCTCTGGGCATCAGGTATCTCTTCCTAGTCAACCAGTCCGCTGATAGATTTATTTTGTTAAACTACTAACTTCTAAATTGAAAGGACAGGGTGATTTACCGTAAAAAAATCTAATAATATGCTCATTGTATTAATCTATGTGTGTATTCAGTTATGGTTTTAATCTTTCCTCAGACATTCTGTAATCCTATGTTTCAGGATGAAGTTAATGCCATTAAATGGGATCCTACAGGTTCTTTGCTGGCTTCCTGCTCCGATGATCATACTGCAAAAGTAATCAACAGAAAACTATCACTTTGGTTCACTTGGTATTTATATAAAACATAGATACATCAGTGAAGTGCAGATATACATTTTATTTTAAAAGAATTTATTATAATGGTATAATATAGATAATGGTTGTGATGAAAAAACTGGGAGTGGAACTGAGAAAAAATATTTATTAAATTTAGTTTTTTATAAAAATGTATAACAAGCATCTCTAGGAAATATGTCTTTTCTTTTTTTTTTTTTTTTTTTTTTTTTTTTTTAGGAAAAAAAATTTTTTTTGATATTTTTTTTTTTAAGGTTAAATATAATTTTAAATAATTTTTTAATTTTTTTTGAGTTTCCATTTGACTTTTTTA
>Ga0099825_1005923_pt1 | contig 15523 bp, 11 predicted proteins | sample SiratroredBW_FD_76838 | JGI IMG/M metagenome (GOLD analysis project Ga0099825, IMG submission 76838) | Root nodule microbial communities of legume samples collected from California, USA - Siratro red BW | ecosystem: Host-associated > Plants > Roots > Nodule | place: USA: California | collected...
CCAAATCAACTACTCTAATCATCAATATCACCTACTAATTGCTAATAAACATCATAAATTGGTTACCTAATGCTTCTATGAGGGATTAATTGAAAGATTTTGAATAACGAAGGAACGGAAGTCGCGAATGGATTACCTAAACCGGACGAAGGTTCTCTTAACCGGACGGTTTGTATTTTTTTTTTAAATGAGAACCGGATGCACCCCCCATCCGGTTCACAATTTCAAAAAACTGTAAACCGGATGGCCTGGTCATCCGGTTGGGAAGGGGAGGGGTTTTATTAAAATAGGGCTATTTATGTAATTTTATGAAGGGCAGTTATGGAATAAAAAAATTATATGGGGGTGCAGGAAAAGGATATGGGGGTGGAGGAAGAATTTGTCAAGACGTTAATGTGATAAAGATGCTGGGGGTTGATTTTAGTATCCCTTCTTATCAAGTTTGCTCTTTTCCAATTTAACAATTTGGACCTCACAGTTTGTTCAATGGTCCACATATTTGATTTAAATTTGATTCATCAATAATAAAATGCCAAAATTACTTAAAAGAAGATCCCAATTTCTTGATAAATGTTGTTTAACAATTACCATTAAACATATATTTTGTTTCTTGAAAAATATTATTAATCATCGTTTATACTTTGGATGAAAACCCTTAAATTGCATTGATATAAATTGTGAGAAAAGTTGTGATAGTGACAAAATTGAAAGGAGTATTACCTGGGGACGTCTCTTGGACAAGTTAATCAAAGAATAATTGCATTTTTCACAGTTGAAGTTGTTGAATCATTAGATAGTCTAACTAATATATTAGATAATCTAAAAATCCATTTAGATGATTTAATCATCTAGCATAATTTTGATGATAATAATAATTATATATATATATATATATATATATATATATTTTTATTTGATTATCTCTGTGTGTGTTACAATAATATTCACAAGTTTATAAGAATCAAGAATAAGTGTAATAAAATCTTAACGGCCTGTAGACCCAAATTTATTAGATGTTCCAGGTTGATTAAACCTGTTAAACAATTATGAAGTATTAAAGTATTAGATGATCTCATGGTTCAAGAATATACTAGAAAATAGTCACAAGGAAAGAACATACTAGACAATCTATAGTATTTATTTGATGGAAAAACTCACTAGAATCAACATGTTAGGCGATTTACCAGTAGAAGGTTACACTAAAAGATCACGTGAGGCGGTTCTATGGCACATGGTCATACCAGATGATCTCATCAGACGATGTTATAGCATAAAGACGTGTTAGACGATCTATTGATGATATATACTAGCTGTTTACAAAGAATAAAGATGATAGACAATATCATCAAGATACAAATCTCAGATGATCTCATCAAGATTATCTCATGGGGTTAAAGAGTAAATATCACAATAGATAGGTCTTAATAGACACGATTTGAAACATACAACATGATAGCCAATATCAACATTCTGAACAGATCAAACATTTTGGTCATTGTACTTGTAACATCCTTGCTTACAAATAAATATATTAATTATTTTATCTTAAAGTAAGAATTGGAAAACCTTATCCTTTAATTCATGTTATGAAATTCTCATTTTTAAAGTATTTTATATTTTAGATAAAATTTGGAAAGAAAAAGAAGAAAGAAAAGTATTAATTAAATAATAATTAAATTATAACGGATAAAAAAATGAAGAAAAAAGAAAAAAAAATAAAGAAAAGAAAAGAAAAGAAAAGAAAAGAAGAAGAGATAAGGACGGATGGTAGAAAAATCTACCTACATTAAATGTAGAAGATAAACATTAGTTTAAAAAATAAAATAAAAATAAAGAGAATTCAACTATAAAAAGGGAGGGAGAGATGAACTTAAGGGGAAGAATGGGGAAGGAAGGAGAGAGGAAGAGAGAAGGAAAAAAGAGAAAAGAGAAGAAAGAGAGAGAACAAAAAGAGAAAGAAGAGAGAGAAATAGAAGAGATTATCCTACTCTCTTTGTTTCTTTATTTCTTTTATCTCCCGTTACGCACTGGTCCTTCTTAATTTATTTATTTTATCTCCAGTTACGCACTGGTCCTATTTATTTTGTTTATTTTATCTCTAGTCTCGCAATGCTCCTACTTATGTTATTTACTTTATCTCATGTACCCATTGGTCCTATTTATTTTTTCTCCAGTTATGCACTGATGCTATTATCTTATTTATTTTATCTCCATTTATACATTGGTCCTATTTATTTTATTTATTTTATCTTCAGTTATGCATTGGTCCTATTTATTTTAAGTTTGGTTATGAATTGGTCTTATTTATCTTATTTATTTTATCTCCAATTATGTATTGGTCCTATTTATTTTATCTCCAGTTTCGTAGCGATCTTGGTTATTTTATTTATTTTATCTCTAGTTTTGCACTGGTCCAAATTATTTTATTTATTGTATCTCAAGTTACGCACTATTCTTATTTATTTTATTTAAATTATCTCTAGTTTTACGAGAATTATATTTATTTAAAGCCTTGCTTTAATCTTTATTTTATTCTATTTTGTAATGATATAAATACAATTTTTTATATATAAATACATATAAAGAAAAAGTAAGTATTTTGATAAATTTCGATAAAAGAAAGCTACTTGTATGCTATGTTATTAATTACTGGATGTATTTGTTTCACTATTGTGTACAATTGATGAATTGAGGAGATATATAAGTCATAACTTGATGGTCATTGTGTTATGTGATTGACGAAAATGTCATGAATATGTTAGTGGTGAAAGAGTCCTAGGTTTTAGAGTTGAAACTAGGGTCATCAATGAGTTTCTATTTTTGAAAAGTCACAATTTGGTACAATTGTAGGGTGAAAGGTAGCGACCTAGTGAAGTCTAAGGAAGTATTTCAAGTAGGTGAATATCTAGATAGTCGAGATAGCGTCCTATATTAGAATAGTTTAGAGGCCAAACCTCTACAAGAAAAAATTAAATTACCGACAAAATTTTATCGATGGAACTTTATCCGTCGGTAAAATATCATTATCGACGATTTTATTGACGGATATCATCCGTCGCTAAATTTGTCGACATATTTACTGACAAATTTACTCTAAATCTATCGGTAATTACCAATAGACTCGGAAATCCGTCGGTAATTACTGACTGACTCAGAAATCCGTTAGTAAATTTATATACAATCAATTTACTGACGAATTTTAGGTGTTTTCGATGGATTTATCTCGTTGGTAATTTTTGTTTTTTTGTAGTGAACTTGATATTGTGTGATACCTGCTCAACATTGTCAAATTTAGGTAATGAGTATATATCTCTTTTTGTTGGCAGATGACCAGAATTCTCGAGAAAGTAATTATGGTTGTACTAATATTGTGATGAGTTATACTCAGACTACCTAATCACTTTTTAAATAACTTTTGATGTTCATGTTGAATTATCAAAAGTGGTATGTGAATCCATATGTCTAATAAAGTGAGTGTAATTCTTATGGTTTTGAGTCAAGTTATATGCCTCATTGTTTGTGGTTGTGGTTATAGGTCCCCATTGTTTGTTAAGTTTATTAAGATTAATATTAAGGCATAAAAGTAATTTTTCAATATTAAGGCTTATAAAATATGTGGCTGTTGAACGAGTAGATGCAGAACCTGTTCAGTAGGAGTTGTCAAGAAAGAACCTTTGGAAGATTTTCTGGATGATTCACTTATGAAGAACCTAGTTTTAATGTATTAGAACGTATAAAATAGATAGTTCTACATTATGATGTAGAATTCTATTTTTTGTAAACTTATTTGTAATGTATTACGAACATTTATAGGAGATGTATACATTTATATTAATGAGATAATATCATGAGTTATATTTCCTCTATGAAAATTTTATTAAAAAAATTCTCACAAATTCTAATTAAATAGTAGTCGGGATGTTACATTTAGTGGTATCAGAGTAGTTTGTCCTTAGGATGACCTGAGGGTTGTGGTTTGTCAGGTTTCCTCTGCATGCAAATATTGATTTAAGTCTAGTTTCAAGACATAGTTCAAAGTTTTAGTTCGATGAATGATACCGATTCTTGAAAATTTGATTGTATTGGAGTTGAAATGATTATTATGAATAAAGATGAAAGTATTAAGAAGAAAAGAGTCTTGATAAAGTGGTGAGGGTGCACACTCGTGACTAAATTAAGATGATTTCTTTGAAGAAAAAAATTTATTTGTTGATTATATTTTGTGTGTACTCTATAAGTAAAAGTTTTTCCTCTTACATTTTCAAAAAACAAAAAATGTAAGATAGGTAGACTAAGAATAAGTCACAACCTAGAATTAACACCTAGAGTGAGGAGAAACTTTGAACTATGAAACTAAAAAAAAGAAAAATTCTAGTAAAACTAAGATAATTGTTCATTCTTTCAGGAAAATATGGACAACGGACCAAACATTACATATGAGTTGTTGGAAAGAGTGACAATTGTCTTGGAAAGTATGAACCGAAAACAAAATGTTGAACCCTAAGTTACTTCTCTTGAGATAAAAACTTGAATATTTGAACTTTGGTTATTTTCATGTCTATCTCTCTGAAAATCTAATCCATAACACAAATGGCCCCTAAGAAAATCAACTAGTCAACTCTAATCATTGACATCTCCAGTAAAGTGATCCTAGTTTTTTTGGAACCACAATTCGTTCTAGAGAAACATCTCAAGTTTTGAAATTTGGAATGAAGCTATCTTTTTGACAAAGTATTTGGTCTAGTAGGATGGGTAAAGTTCCTTGCCCTATGGAACTTCAGGAACCATGAAGCATACTGTTGGTTATGGGTAAACACACAACTAGTGATGGGTTTGAAGGTGAAGTAGCTAGAAAGACAGTAAGAATATATGTGATAATATTGTTAGACTTGAAGACTTGAAGATGCTTAAACCCCAAGAGATGGTATTTTGATGATGAAGAATGAAGATGAAGATGTTGTAGATGCTTCTAAGATGTTTTGGCTTTCTATGTATTTGTTATTTAAGTAATTCACAAAATATTATTCATAAGATCAACACACAACAAATTTAAAATGAGTTACAATGTTTTTGAAAAGCGAAAAATTATTTTAAAAATCATTTAGAATAAAATACTCGATTACATTTTTGTTTATTTATTAAATTGTTCGTTACGAGGTTTAGAACAGAATAATTGATTATCTCGTTAATAATAAGTTAAATTAGGGAACCAAATTATTGTTTTCAAATTTCTTTGTATAATAATGTATTCTTATCACTAGTAAGTGAAATCAACAACTTAAAACGTAGTTTTAATCCATAAAAACTCAAAGTATATTTTATATAACTCTCTCATCTTCATCTCATTTAACATGAATTTTGAAATCTGAGTTTTGTATCTTTTTCAAAAGAGAAAGAGAGTTTGCACTAAGCGAAAGATATTTGCTTGGAGCTTTCTTTTGGTATTTTCAACATATTTCTTCTAAGTTAAAGGAGAAATGTTTGAGTTTTTTCTCATTGTACTTGTGGTGATTCATGTGACCTCATTTCAATTGTATATTAGATTCATTGTGTTGGTTTACTGTTCTAGATTGAGTTTCTAGACTCAACTCAATAATAGGGTGTTATTGGTGTAGCGTATTGCTTCTGTAAGGTTTAAGAGTGGTGTTCTTGATGTTTTCTTCTTTAGTTTTTGTTGTGTAAATATTTTTTATTTAGTGAAAGCTTGACTGGTGTAGTTGGGCAACCAGATGTAACTCTGAGTGAAGCAATATAAAATTGTTGTGCATCTCTTTTTTTCTATCTTATTATTTTTCATAATTTTAATATGTTCTTTGATTATTGTTTTAAGTTTTAGCATATTAAAATAAACTTAACCAAATTTTGAAATTGATCTACTAGTTAAAGATTCATTCTAAAAGTTTTCAAAAATTATTGATACCTTAATTATCTCCTCTCTTGAACTCGACCTTTAATTTTAACATTAATATCCCTTTAAGAAAATGACCTCAAATAATAGTAAAAGAAACAACTATCGAAGAGATCACTATAAGTTCATTGGGAAAGTTCACTATGTGAAATATTGTAAAGGTTTTCACTCTCCTACAATCAACATTTAGAAACTTGAGCACTAGAAGATTGCATATGTTGTACGTAATTGTTAAATGTTTATTTTGTGTTCTTCTTTCTAAACTTTGATTGATTTATATAAGCTTTTGAAGATGGTTGTTGTTGCTGCATATGTTTTTCTAAGATATGATCACTAGTATAAAAATAGGATTCTACATCGGATAATGTAGAAAATAATGACTTTTTACGTTTGTTGTTCAATTGATGTAAAAAATACACCTATAACATTGGTTATAAATACAAACAACATAATAGAGCACTTAAGAGGGTAAAAGACGAGACTTATTGCATCAGGTGAAGCTGAAACTGATGTAATATAAGACTTTTTACATTGATTGTAGCTTAGATGTAAGAAGTCCTTTATTACATGGGTTGTAAGTTACGACCGATGTAAAAAGTCTTATTATTTTTTTAAAACAAAATTAATGGGTTGATAAATCATTAATCAATACAAGAAAACAATATAAAAAATTTTAGAATTTTCTATGAAGTATAGGTATGTGAAATAAAATGCTACAATCTAAAAATATGAGTAAAAAATAACAAAAAAATAAAAGGTAAAAATAAATGATGGAATTTTGGAATTTCTGGAGGCCCAATCCCCTTCGGGTGTTGGTTAGGGGCTTCCTTACCTCAATTTGAGCAACTTTCATTTTTGGAGCGTCTAAATACGAGTTCTCTGTCAAAAGTTATGAGCATTTGAAGTTTTTCACTCGAAAGTTCAAAAGCTCAAAATCTATCATCAATTTATGCAACATAACGACTCTATTGTCAAATATACACTAAAAAAAGTTAGCCCTAAAAGATTTGAATCAAAAACAAATTTCTAACTATTTCTAACCTATTTTACAAAATCACTGACTTGTTTAAAAGAGAGCGTGCAGAGATAGAATCGACATTTACAGGCCCATGCTTTGCTTGACATCCTTAGCAAACTCTAACATGAACGCAGAAACAAGTTAAACAAGGTGGAGAAAAATTGAAGCAACTAAACATGAGTGCAAGAAAAAAAAAACATAAGCAGCAACGCAAGTGAAGATGAATGCCAAAAGTAGTGAAAATATTAGGTTAATAAGTCACGCACTCCATTTTATTTCAATTTTTTTAAATCACAACATTCTTCATCAATTATTTGTGAAATCGATGTAATATCTTTCATTCTTTCACTTTCTACATTGGTTATCTGTGGAACCGATGTAAAAGGTGACTTATTATATCGGTTAAAACAAAACTGATGTAATATTTCATCTTTTATTTAAAAAATTGTCACTGTATTTTTGTTTATAACAGTTTGCTTTTAATTAACCTTGTATCTTGTTGTAGAATCATCTTTTTCTACTAGTGGATTTTTGCTATTTGCATGTAAATTTCTGTGCATTCTTTGATGTATGCTAGTCTAAAAGATTGATAATGAAATAATTGACCTTGTATAATTTCATGCTTACTGATTAAGAAAACAATTGCATTTATAATATTGAATTACTTTTAAATACGTATTGTCCAGTATATTGTTTCTATATAAAGATTAATATATAAATGTTTGAGGTAAACCATTTTATTATTGGAGACATGGAACCTTATGTTTAAAACAAATTTTATATAGTATATCTTAAAAAATATTTGTTTACATAAAAAAAAAATTCAAAGGCGGTTCAGGCATATATAGGATTGTAAAGTATTATTAGACTATCTCACATGGTATGCCGTATGAACCTTGGATGATCTAGTGTCCTTTAGCTTCTACCAAACACACATTAACACGTTCAAGCAGAAATAACACGCATATGAATATTGTTTTATCTAAGTATTTGTTAATTATCTAGTTATTCTAGGATTTCAACAAAAAGGTAAGTTGATAACATTTAACATAAAATTTTTGACACCTAAAATAACATTAAATTTCTACATGTAGACAATATTTTACAGTTATTTTCTTACATAGAAAATGTACTACATTTTGCCAAAAAGTTTACTCTTTGTAACTTCCTCTTCGATCAAATTTGAGCATATAGCCACATTTTCCATTTACTTGATAAATAACTTCTCTACCTGTATTTCACTTCATGAAAACCCCTTCTTCGATTTTATTTTGATAAAGTAACTTCCATTTTGATAAAAGATTTTTCTTCACTTGATCTTCGTAAAATCTCAATTCGGCATTATGTTGATTTTTTGTCAACCAATTGAATTCCAGTTTTTATCAATAAAACTTAACTCTGTACTAATGTACGCAATATAGTTTTACGAAGCAATGACTAGGAAAAAAAGTCTAAATAAGAGGAATGTGATTTCTTAGCCCAAAATCGTGCCGAAGTGCTTCTTGATTTAATGATTTTTAGTCAGTCCATCTCCGGTAAGCCACTTCACGCAATGATCGCCGAAAGAACAGAAAAGATTTGTAGAATTTTACCACAATTTTGAGAAGTTCTGTAAATTTATTTAAATAAATTCACTGACCGTCTATCTGATATCATATGTTTCACCTGGTATCGTTTCTACAAAGGCCATTGAAAGAGAGAGAGTGTGTGCGTGCAGTAACATTTAATCACAGATAATGCACACACCACTCATTGCTTTCAGCATGCAGGGCAAATATGTGTCAACAGAAGTATTCTTTTTTCTCCCAAGAAAACGCTGTGTGCATGTGAAATAGTGATCCGAAAAGCCAACTAAAAGAATTGGCTTTTGCACCGAAGAAATTTCACTTTCAATTATATATTCGGGATAAGATTCCTGATGAAACGCACATGCATGCCCTATACACGGTCAATCACATTGAATTATTGAGGTTGCATGAGGCTGTTCTTTCTAAAGGTCCAATGTTAATTAATCTGTATCTAAAACTTTTGGCTTTACCACCGTTTATTATTGTTGGTCTTTAATCTTTACTTACTTTGTACTGTGTGTACGTTGCATGCGCTTTGTTGAGACAATGAAGCAACAATGTGTAATAATACCAATTAATGCGAATCAAGAAAGCGGACACTCGAATATTTTAATTTGAAAGTTCGAGATTACTTATTTATTCACCTGAATAATGTTAGGGGACCACACAGAATTTTTATATCAAACAGTCAAACTCAATTGACAAGTTGTCGCGGACACTGATAGAGATATGCATTGACCTCTCTCTGGTATTGTTCGACCATTCCAACCCAAGCCTGAACTTGTCAGTGACGAAGATGCACAAATTAAATTTGGGCATATGAAAACAGGTTGAATATAATTCAAATAACAAATTAGTACATTTCGTCGATCAACTCAAAATGGTTTTGGAAAATTATTAAGAAACCCTTCATTGTGAAGCGTATACGTACCTCTTAGCGATATTATATATTATGAATGAATGCTGCCTCTGAAACCTTGGGTTTAATAATGGCATCAAACTTATTTATGGGTAGATGAAGAAACCGTGGTAGGAGAAAAGAAAACTTATTTACTTGTGCTTAAATACTATAGCACATAACCTATAGGGTACATATGTATAAAATCTGTTACATAAAGGAAAACGCCAGCTCCGACGTGTGAATGACAGTCAATGTTATAATGGACTTTACGATACTTAATACCTTACAAGTACTTTTAGCATCTCGTTTAAAATTGCATTGTGAAAAATTAGTTGTCAATAATCTTAGGGATCGCTCGCTTAGTGTAGCTTTGAAAAAGAGTTAGGTTTCTTCGATTTTGTAAAACGCTGGCAAGGAAGGTAATCAAGTGTAAAAGTACTCATTTTAAACTATTAAATGGAAACTAAATCAAAGTACAGCAGGAATAAAATTCAGTGAAACCGATGAGATAAAACTTGAGAAGAAAAGTTTCATATATTATTAGAAGTTAATGTTCCATAATCACAATATGATTTCACGTAGAAAAATGAACCCAAACATTACACAGACCACTACAAGTTCTCCATTCGGTAAAAAGTAATATTACAGGTGTTTTCCTTTACTTAATAGGTAACATGTTCAAAGAAAAGACATAAAACACATATACGTCTTCTAAGAAGCAACATATTTTTATTAAACGAGCAACAAATTATAAAGAAATATGTGCACTGTCTCAGAAAAAAAAACCAACACAACACTCCAGATGTTTCTTCAACACCCCAAGTTTTGATCTTAACTATTTGAAATTTGTGTTTTGAGAGTAACTTCATTATTATATATTTTCTAATTGATCTTCATAACTGCAAGGCTCCAATATGATTTCTTCTTGTTTCTCTTCTTTTCTAATTGCATGACATTTAATCTCAGTACGCTTTGTTCTTCCATGCTAAACACAATTTTTGGTTATCACTTTGATGCAATAGTAGCACATATTAAGCTTTAAAAGTTGATTGAGCAACAACATCGTGCTTCTATGACTCCACTTCTAAACAAAAACACATATCTTATTGTACATTTTGTATCATGTAAGGTTCAGCCCAATTACTATCAAAGTAGTCTTGGAGATTTTCACTATTCTTCTTTAGAAACCAAAGGCTAAACACTTCTTTTTTCCGACTACGAGAACTTGTCTTGGAATATGCATGAATCTCGATTACAAGCAAACACGAAATTTCATCTGGTTGTAAATAGAATTCCATATTTAGAAGCATCTCCCTTAGTCCCATCATCTTCTAATCATAACTTTTCATTTGTCACTAAAGAAGTAGTTTTAATTTAATTTTAAAAACTTTTAGAGCACATTCTATTGATTTGTGTGTATGTGAATAATCAAAACACACCAACACCAATTCTAAATAAACACATCGTCAAGTTTTTCTTGCACTTGACTTCATCAAATAACCAATTGCATCATGACTAACAATCTCGTCCTATTTGATAAAGATAATCTAATGAATGGGTGTTGAGTATCTTCAATTAGCCTACATGAATTGGTCTAAACAATGTGATAACATTTGCTCGGATTAATATTAAAAATAAACTAATTGATAAACTCACTCAGAATAGGCTTCTTAGCAATAATCAATTGATATGAAAAATTACCCAATTTATTTTCCTTACCACATCATAGAACAACACAATATGACTATAGTTAGCTTCTCCATAGTTGTTTACTTCCCCTTAATGGTATATCGATTACTTAAAGTCTATATATCAATTGAATATGAATTTCAAAAACAAAACAAACAACAACCTACAACTTCAATTTTGAAATATTACAAACCAACTCAGATAACACCTTGAACTAAGTCCTACACAATATATAACAACATCCCACAGAACAACAACATGCACACTAATTCTCCCTCATTGAATCCATCAAATAGGATGACATAAGTATGATTCCAAGGAAAACAGTGAGAATATTTTTCAAAAATAAAATTAACTGTCAGATAAAACTATGCATATGATCCTAGGTGCCTTTGTCATAAGTCAGCTCAGCCAATTGGTTTCGAACAACTTCAATTTGATCATCAAGGTGTTGAAACCTTGCTGCACAGAATTCATAGTGATCCCTCTGGTTACTTGCCATTGTATCTGGCCTTCTAAGGACCATCTGCTCAAATATGTACAATGGTTCTCTTGTGTCCACAAATGGAACATATGGAATCATAGCCATATTTTCTCCAAGTTCTACTAGTTCCAGCACCATATGCATTTTGTCCAGTAGCATTAGGTTGTCTTACACCTTGCTCTTCCTCAGCCCTACAGATCTAGAAGTCACCATTAATCCTTTTCAATTCAATCTTTTGCAATGTTGCACAAGTGATCTCATTGTGTGTTTTTACGGTTTCTATTAACTCTCCTTCCAAGTCCACTCTGAAGTGCTCAATCATTTTTGAAATCAATATAACATATGGTACCTTGTAATAAGTCATCCTTTTTTGACTTATTCGTGTGTTCTTTCATGATATAAATCAATTTATCTTTACCCTATTCATAATGCAACATATGAAGATTAAATCCACCCCGATCAACACATCATGATTGTACCCCCTTAGGACAACTGATATACTACCAAGAAGGCTAGGATTCTTAAATTAATTGCTAGACCTCTCACATGAAATCCTCTTATTGCTAAATGTGGCTTCTTCAAACAAGACCTGAAAAATTTTATCTTGTATTAGTCTTCTAATGATCCAGTATTTTTGTTGCCCACCTTTGTTCCAAAGTTCTTCAATCCAGTGAGAGTGGTCCATACTGTAGGGGTAATATCCATGTCCACCCCTTTACATATGCCCACATGGAGTCACTAATGCAATTCATATGTAAAAATGCATGCTTCATGCTCTAAGTGCTTGTGTTCTTCCTTTTAGGTTAAATTTCATTTTTCATGGAGTTGTGCAGTATAATGATGAATGTTTAAGGGTTGATGAAGGGAAAGAGTGTGGGGTTTGGCCAAATTTGAAATTAAAGACTGCTATAGGGAGAGCTTTAGAACAAAGGGAGGCCAAATTTGGGTAGCATAACCAGTCTCATTCATAAGCTTGTTTGAAACCTTTTTGGAGTCCTTGCAAGCCTTAAAAAGTTGACATCAAATGTAAATTTAATACGAGACCTAAGTCCCAAAATCCTATTTTACTAGGCCTAAAATACAAGGTCTAAAACCTATTCTCTTTGGCCCAAAATATAAAGCCTAAAATAAATTTTGGACCACTCTATATAATTTTTACAAATAGAGGTCTTGTAATTTTGAAGCTCCAAATTCTCTATAGTGATCTTCTCCAATTTTAAACTTGGTCCCAAAAGTTTGTTTAAATGCTCAAACAAGCTAATTAGGCCCAATCTCTTGATAAACTCCTGATTAAAGCTCTAACTCAGTAACATATTTTTTCTTGTCTATAGTCTTGGAGACGGGTTTGCATCGTATCCTCTCTCTTGAAAATGATCTGTCATAAGATTTTTCATGAAAATCAGAGACTACAAACCTCATCTATTGACTTCATTGCTTTTTGCTAGGATCAAATATCCATCTGTAAAAGGCAAAAAACAGAAATTGAGTGAATTTTATTACAAAGAAAAGATTAAAGAAAGGATGCCCTATATTTTTTTTAAAAGAATTTTTATCTGAACCATAAAGGACATTTTTTTTGTTCACTTTGTTGCCACTGCTTTGTGCATTGCAATGACTCATCAAAGTGAGTTTTTTGAAATGTTTCAAATGAAAAATTAAAATTTGTACCTTTGTGTGTAGAAGAGTTAAGAAGCACACAAACTTTTTTCATACCTTACTTTCTAGAAATTGACTCCAACTCTCCTTTTTTTTTTTTTTTTTTTTTTTTTTTTCTTTTTTTTTTTTTTTTTTTTTTTTTTTTTTTTTTTTTTTTTTTTAAATTTTTTTTTTTTTTTTTTTTTTTTTTTTTTTTTTTCTGTTTTCTACCTTATGAAATGACCTATTTTTTTCATCTTGATGTTTTGTTTTAAACAATTATTGACAATGTTTTTCTATGAGAAACAAGTTTATGTCATTATCTAATTCAACTTTAGATAAAGTTTTTTCTTCAAGTAAGTCCTCACATATTTTATTTGTGGAAAAAAATTTATCAGTGCCTTATTCAACTTTAGGCAAAAAGTGATTTTCTACAAATTTTCTAGAAAAAGAGTTAGATTCATGATTGAAAGGAATAGAAAATTTCAAAGTATCGAAATCCCCCTTTAAGTATTCTTCCTTAACTACGCTTTTAGAGTGTGTGATAAGATACTCCTCTCCATTTCTAGATTTCTTTAACATTTCTTCTTTTTCCTTTTCTTGTTATTCTCTCTCTATCGTATCTTTCTCTTCTTTTTCTCTCATTTCTTTCTCTTTTCTATTTCTCTTCCCTTTCTATCTTTTTTCTCTTTTTTTTTTCTTTCTTCTCTTTCTCTTTTTCTCCATCTAAGAATTTTCTTCCTTGTATGACAAGTTCTTTCATTTCTTCTTTATATTTTCTTGTTTTCTTTGTCCTTTCCTATCATTGTCTTATGATTCTTTAAACCTATATATGGAATTGAAATGGTATCCTTGATGCAATTTTAGCTTTAATTACATGCTTCAATGTGCTTCTTCTTCGAGGATTGTTGTTGTGGATGTGATTTGAGATAGATGTAGTGGAAGAATTGTTGTTTAGACATGTGAGATGGATTTGGAAGTGAATTTCCCAAAGTGAGGTTAGGCCAACACTTAAGAGAAAGTCTACAAAGGTCTTGTTAAGACTGATCTAGAGAGAACCTTGACAATAGTAGAAGTGTTGAAAATATTCTATCAACAATTCAATATATTCATCAAATTTATTTTACAAGAGGAGAACACCTCTATTTATAGAAAAAAATTAAGGCTAACCCTAACCTTTGCTTGTAGGATAACCCTCTCTAATTAGAGAATGACACATGTCAAGTTGTAAATGGAGAGGATCCTTTCCATTGGCAAGGTGAGATGTGGCAAGGAGCATGGGAAGCATGTGTAGACACCACCTAAGCATTGTGTTTGAGGAAGCCCTAGAATAAAATCCATACTAACATCTTCCCAAGGGGCTTTGGGTATAGGTAAGGGGGTGTAGAAACCATGAGGCATCAATTTTGACTTAGCTTGATGATAAAGTAAACACTTAGTACAATACCTTTGGACATATACACTCATCTGAGGCCAATAAAACTTATCTTTTAACATGGTTAGAGTTTTATCCACCCCAAAATAATCAATAAGTCCCCCTTCATGACCTTCTTTCACAAGAAACTTTCTGACAGATCCTTGGGGTATACAAAGTTTTCCTTTATTAAAAAGATGCCCCTCAAAAAGATAGAATTTGTAACAAGGTTTCTTAAGCCAGGATGCAAAAATGGATGAGGAATAATTATCATGTTCATACAATTCCTTTATGTGGTGAAAATCAAGAATTTGAACACCAAGAGAAATTAGTAGAGTATGTGATCTAGACAAAGCACTCGTAACTACATTACTCTTCCCAGATTTATGTATGACAACATAAGAAAATTGCTCCAAATACTCAACCCATTTGCATGTATTTTATTTAATTTACCATGTGCTCTTATGTATTTGAGTGTCTCATGATCAATATGAATGTCAAATTCCATAGTCACTAAATAATGTTGTCAGGTCTAGAGGACATGAATGAGAGCATAAATCTCTTTATCGTAGGTGGGTTAATTCAAGATTGCTCCCTTCAATTTTTCACTGAAATATGCCACGGGGTGAGCACCTTGAGGTAACACAACACTTACACCAACCCTAAAGGCATCACATTCTGGTTCAAAGGTTTTAGGAAGAACTAGAACATGTGTATGGGTTAATTTATATTTAAGAGTTTCAAAAGTTTTTTGTTGTTTGTCACCCAGACAAAAGTCATGTTCTGCTTGCCCAGTCCAATTAGATGATTGACAATGTGTGTGAATCTTTTCTGGACATCAGCAATGGTCTCTCCCTGCTGCATTCTGAACAGCTCGTATTCCTGGATCAATGCATGTTTGCGTGC
>Ga0099825_1005924_pt1 | contig 15517 bp, 5 predicted proteins | sample SiratroredBW_FD_76838 | JGI IMG/M metagenome (GOLD analysis project Ga0099825, IMG submission 76838) | Root nodule microbial communities of legume samples collected from California, USA - Siratro red BW | ecosystem: Host-associated > Plants > Roots > Nodule | place: USA: California | collected...
GCTCAAGTGGTCTAGTTGTTGAAACAACATTAATTGGTTTAAAAGAGCTTTTAGTTTGCTTACCCTTTTGGCATGCTTCACACAGTTTGTTCCTCTCAAACTTAAGCTTAGGGAGACCAATTAAAAGATCCTTAGATGCAATCCTATTTAGATGATGCATGTGAATATGTGCAAGTTCCTATGCCACAACCAAAATTCATCGTCTCTTGATAGCAAACGGTTCATGCTAGGTATGATGCATGAGACATTAAGCATGTAAACACTACTCACTCTTTTACCTACTAGAACTGTTTCCGCTACTTCTGAATCTGCTATGAGACATTGGTCTGATTCAAATGTGATCTTGTATCCACGATCACACAGTTGAATAATTCTCAGTAGACTGTTTTAGACCTTCTACAAGCAATACATCTTTGACGATTACTTTATTCTTGCTTCCTATATCACCAACACCAAGAATCCTTCCTCAGTTGTTATCCCCATAGGTAACAAATCCTTCTGGTTTCCATTTCAAGTTAATCAACTGTGAAGACTCTCCTATTATATGTTTTGAGCATCCACTGTCCAAATACCACATCAGTTTACTGGATGCTAACTGATCCTGCAACACAGATTGAATTTAAGGATTTGGTACCTTGTTAATATTGGGTTCAGTAGTGTTAGATGTGCTTTTGGGCACCCACCTTACTTATCCTTTAGGCACATCAAATTTCCTTATTCTACTGTTTCTAACTGAATGGCCCTTTCTCATACAATAGAAGCAAGTAATGGATTGTGAAGACTGTGATCCAGAATCCTTAAAAAAACCATTAAACATTTTTTGCTTTCCTTTGGGACCAGCTTGATAACCAATGCTAGCTTTTTCAAAAACAATTTTGAGATCCTAAAATTGAATTCAAGTTAGATGTTCCCATAGAAAGTTTAGATGCAGTAGAAATCAAATAATTCACTTTATTTTGTAAAACTGCACAGTTTTCACAATCAATTGGTTTGCTGGAGTTAAATCCACTGGAGTTTTCAGATTTTTAATTCTTTTCTAAAGTTTCAAAATCAATTTTTGCTTGAAGTAACTCATCCTCTAGTTGTTTAACTCTAGTCTCCAGCCAATTGTTCATACCTTTCAGTCTATTGTTGGAAAGAGCTAATTTGTTAGCTTCTTCATGAGTTTCTTGAAATGCATGAAGAATTGTATTGTAGTTAGTGTTGTTAAAAGATGCAATGGATTCCATGCTACTTACTTCAGAGCTTTTTCCAGCCATCAAGCACATATTGGCTTCAATCTCTTCCTGTGATGAACTACTGGACGATGTAGCATTGTCCTCCCAAGTTATATAAGCACTTCTAGTCTTTCCAGATTTATTGCTCTTCTTTTCTGGTGCTTTGTCTTTAATTGCTATGCTTGGACAATCTGCTTTTATGTGTCCCTGTTTTCCACAGCCAAAGCACACAAATTTAGTAGAACCAGAATCCGATTTACTTTTACCTCTTTTACCTTGCTGATTCTTCAATATGCCCTTCATCTTTATGAATTTCTGAAACTTTCTTGTCAACAGATTGAGGTTTTCAAATTCACTGCAATCTCTTGAACTTTCATCACTTGATTCCTCAATAACAGTTCTAGTTTTAAGGGCTGGGCTCTTTGTCTTCTTCTCCACTGTTTCTATTTCTTTCAGTCTGATCATCTCCAATTTCATGTTCCCTTAGTTTCCCAAACAGCGCTACAGTTGTGAGTGTTGTCAAGTCCCTGGTTTATGAAATTGTCGTGACTTTAGGCTGTCAGCTTCTATCCAAGCACTTCAGAATCTTGATATTAAGTTCTTCTTTGTCAAACTGCTTCCCTAGTCCAGTTAGATGATTGACTATGTGCGTAAACCTCTTTTGGACATCTGCTATAGTCTCTCCCGGTTGCATCCTGAATAATTCATATTCTTGAATTAATGCATGTTTGCGTGCTCTCTTCACATCCATGGTTCCTTAATGTGTGACTTCAAGAATGTCCCACATTTCTTTGGCGAAACTACATTGTGATACCCTGAAAAATTCATCCACATTCAATGCAGAGTTATAATGTTTTTTACCACACAGTCATGCTGCATTTTCTTATTCTCAAGATCAGTTAACTCATCAAAAGGCTTAACAACAGACACACCATCAACAACATGCATAGGAATGAATAGACCATTTACTATGGCATTCCAGATGCCACTGTCAATAGATTCAATGAAGATCCTCATTCTCACTTTCCAAAATTGATAGTTTACACCTGAAAACATAGGTGGTCTATTAATAGTAGCACCTTCAGCAAATGGTAACTTGTTCTCGGCCATGGATCGAAATCTTGACTAGGACTCAAGTCCTAGCTCTGATGTCAATTGAAAACAAGTTTAGACCAAGTGCAAGAGGGGGTGAATTGAACTTTTAAAAAAATTCCCAAGAAAGAAAGTGATTTTAAATTGAAGAATGACAAATCGTGATTAAACCAATCAACTCGTAATTCTGGACTGTCTAGTAAACAATCAATTATGCACAGTGGAAGTTGTTAAAAATTAATTCAAAATATAATCAGATGCAACACAACAATCTCAGAGAGTAGTAAGAATATAGTTTTAAAAAGCACTCAATTAATTTAAGTGTTCAGTTATTTGTTAAAGCACTAACAGATTAAAGAAAATATGCAAGAACTGAAAAGAAAGAATCAAGAACACAAAGATTTATCTTGGTTCACCCTTCCTCAAGGGCTACGTCTAGTCCTTTGCCAACTAGCAAAGAATTCCACTGAAAAGATCACAAGATCAGTTTACAACCCTTGCTCCCAGTAAGTTATCACTGCTCCCCACAGCACTCACACCTTACTGAACCCTTCAGCAAGTGTGGACCAGTGCAAAAACCTACCGCACAAACACCACTTGCAACCCGCAAGCGAACACTGCTCTCCGCAACACTCACACTCTACTGAACCCTACAGCAGATGTGAAACCAGTGCAGAAACCCACTGTACCAACTCAATTACAAACCCAATAATTGAAAATAGTAAACAGATTATAAGAACAGTAAGATCAACAATTGATCACTCAGTACTTCTATACATAACAGATTATAAAAGACTAAAGATCAAGTGTAGAAGACTTAGCTTTGGTCCAGAACTAAAGTCGCAAGAACCTCACTCAAGGATGCTTTAAGATTCACGTTCTTTAAGGTTTCTTGTTTGAAAATCAATGTCACAAGTGTTCGCACAAAAAGGGTGTTTTTTCTCTCAAGGAATTCTCAACAAGGCGTCTTTCAAAAATCTTAAAAGTTGTTAATATGATCATGCCAATTCCTTTATATAGCCAAATCAGTTTTAAAACGGCTTAGTTGTCACTGTTTCAATTAATTGAATAAACCATTCAATCGATTGAATTGACCATTAGAAGACTCAGTTAAAGATTCCACTTGTAACAGAAATAACTGTCACAATTCAATCGATTGTTTCAAGTATTCAATTGACTGAAAAAGATTTTCAACAAAAATAAATTCAGGCTATTTTTCTTAAAACCAATTTAATATTGATAAAACCAGTTTTAAAAATTGCAAATCTTTAGGCTTCCCATGAGTGATGATCAATGCCACTAATGGTTGAATACCAAGCTCTCACACACATACCAACCCAACTTAAGGACCTAGAACCGAAACATCTAAAGTTATGCACTTGAACAATTCTGGTCCAGGTTGGTTCCAACAAGTTCTTCATGAAGCAGTCTTCATCAACTCACATGCTTAACATTGAGCTAACATAGTCCACATTAATTCCATCAAAACTTCAGCAAGTTATGATCTTCATTGTCTTCATCAAATCACATGCTTAGTATTGGTGCTAACAAACACATGGTGGACAATTGGGCTTTTTAAAGATTAGCTCAACTAAAATTCGAGATGAATTTTCTCAAAAAAAGGAAGGATGACGTGTTTTGAAAAATATAAAATAGTGTAATTTTTCCTTTTATTTTTCTATGTTTAGTTTGGACTCAGGGAAGGAATGTGCTTTTTTTTCTTCCTCTTCCACTATGAGTTTATATAAGGACACCTATTGTACTCATTTTGGCAGATTTGAAATGAACAGATTTTTTTGAAAAAATCGTGAGTGTGTCATATCTCAAGAGATGTTTTTCCTTTGCTTATTCTGGAGTGGTGCTTTATAACTTATCCCTTGATGGCGCATAGGGGTTAACCAAAGGCAAGTATAGAGTTTCTCTCTTGGAGTTTCTTATCTTCTAAGCTAGGTCACAAGTGGCGATTCACCATTTTGCTTATCTCATGGATTTGAGTGGCGCAAGGTTCTTCCTAATTCCTAGCATTGATTCTTATCTTGTGAGCTAGGTCACAAGTGGCAAATCACCATCTTGCTTATCACATGTATTTGGATGGTGCAAGGTGTTATTCTAATTCCTAGTATTATTTTTATTTCTTGCATTTTCTTTAACTGTTTTTCGTTTATGAGTTTTCCGTAAACTTTTGAAGATCAAGCTCGTCCAAGAATTCATCCAATGTCACTCCTTGAAGCTTGAGTGAAATGATCCTACAACTCAAGCCTTTCCTCCATTACCGTAGATGTTTTTGACTTTCTATTTTGCATCTCCGGCTTGGGGTTTCCACATCACAACTTGATAATTGGTTCCATTTGGTGATGAAGCAACACGTTGGAGCTTGTGTGAATTGATCGTGAAGTGCTAGCAGATGGGAAATTATGATTTTGGAACAAATTGAGGCATTTCGTCAAGCAGCTTAGTGTAGCAATTGGAGTATATTTTTTCTTTGAAACATTTTTTAAACACGAGACTTTGTCTTATGAACCGAGGCTAGCTTTAGGAGATGATTGGTGAACAAATTTTCTTTTATCTTTTGTGGTGAAGATTTAAGGCAAGTACTTGAATCAAAATTTGAATGAAAATTTCTTAGAAGAAAGAGAGATCTCTTAAAAAGGATTAAAAATGTATTCATTTTTTCTTGTTTTAACTTACCTTGAGTTCTATGGAAAAAATTAAAAGAAAAAACTAGCTATCTCTAATTTATTCTATATTTTTAAAATATAAGATTAGGGAAAGAAAGTGTTTGGCTAATGCATTCTAACTTAAATACTTATTTTTGTAATTTTGAATGAGAATTAGAAACTTTTGATAAGGAGGTGATTCTTTTTCTCTCTTTCAGTGTTGTTATCATGGGTACATAATATTTCAAGTGACGATCATGCATCTTTATTTCTTACTCAACTTATACTTATATAATGTGTAACGCTTTGGTAGTTAATTAAAATTAAAGGAAGTAGATTTTTTTTAGAGTTTCTTATCATGTGACTTCTTACTTTCTTATCTCAAAGAGTTTAATTAACACAATGTTTCGCATATTTATAGTACTTTTTTTCATATTCTTATATGTTGTGTTAAGTCACATGTAGTTAATCACCATCTTATTTATTTTATGGAGTTTTAGTGACACAAAATATTCTTCTAATTCTAACATTCTCTTGAAAATATTATTTGGTAATATTTTACTTTTTTTGCTTTCACAAAATTCAAGAGCATATTAATCTTAAATTCCTTTAAAATTTATTCAAGAAGGGTGACTTGAAGTAATTAGTGCACAATCAAGTTAGACCCTTTATGTGTTTACATAATGAAAATTGTTGTGATTTTATATAAATATAGAAATGTAACAGTACATTAATGCCAAAAGTATAGCGCAAATAGAGTTAACCAGGCTTTCCACCTATAAGAATATTAAAGCTGATGAAATAAAGGAAGAAGATCAATGTTAACCTAGTGTGGTGAAGGAGGCAATCCTCATAATGAAGCAATTTGTGGAGTAAGAGGCAATGTCCCAAGACTCATGTATCATCATCGTCGTCTAGTACTAGTGGTGAAATCCTACATTGACAAAGGAATAACAAATGAAAAATAGTTGTGTGGAAGTTTCATCTTGTTAGGAATCCAAATGTGAGTCTAAGTCCTACGTTAGTAGAAATGAGAATGTTGAACAACATATAAGAAAGAAGACTCACAAACCCAATGTCTTAAGGTTTTGGGTTGAAGGTGGTGTCATTCCCTTGTGGGTTGGGCTCTTGTTCTCATTCTTGTTTATCTCTCTAGTGTTTCCCCCCTCGGATTTTCCCAACAAGTGGTATCAGAGCTGATGGTTTGTGTAACCTGCTCAGATGAGTACAGTTTGATCCCTGTATCGAAAGTCTTCCTGATGGAGGTTTTAGGAAAAAGTGTCCCATTTAAGTGTGTAAACGGCGGTACAAGTGAGGATCATTTGTAAGTGAAGTACTCACATTTGAAAATGCTTTCGCTCGAGAGGGAGTGTATCAATGTAGAAGAGGGACTTTCACTTGAGAGAGAGCAATGAATAATATGCTAGAAAAGGGTGAGATTTGTAATTTTTTGCCACCATAAGAGTGGGAAGTTGATATCTCAAAGACATATGTTGTTGAGGGTCACCATTAGTACTTTTCTTAGAGAAGTCTACATAAACCTCTAAGAGACAAATTCAAGAATGAGAAGTGTTGATAAGTCAATTCTCAAAGATAAAATAATTTGTAGAGTAGTATAATAAAATATGCTCGTTAAACAGTATAGGGTTGAGTTTGTAGTCATGTTTCCATAGCACCAAATTGGAAATTTCCTATGAATGTGAGACATAACCATCTTGGAAAGAGTCCACCATTGTAACATGGTTAATGGTGCATTTTCAATGATCATCTAACTAAAATTGTGTAAGACATCTGAGTTTGTGGAGTTGCAATGACAACTGGCTAGTGAAGAAATAAGAAGAACAATGAAGTAATAACTTATGAGAGAAATGAGAGTTGTTTTACAATAATTATTAATTTTTGCGTTAGACTTTCGATAATGTCTTGTATAATTGATAATAGTAGGAAACTCACCTTTATCCTTTTTACTTAGATAAGATAGAAACACTTTTAAAAGTTGTAAAGATCTCATTTTCTACATTATCATCATGTTATGTATCATCGTATTTCTTTCAAGTTTAATCTCACAAGTATATAAAGTTTATATGTACAATTGTTGTAAAGTTTATATGTACATGTTGTGACCATAAATACTTTTTTTTTTTTAATAAAAAATCATGTCAAGCACTACTATGAATTTTAACATTTCAATTAAACTAACATCCAAAAACTCAAAAATAATATGTAATTACATGAAAAATTATTATTAAAAAAAACAAATAACAAAAAAACAAGAATCACATCAAATCATAAAAAGAAAAAAAAAAAAACTTCAATACACTAACATATATACTTATTTCAATATTTCATTTTATTAACTTTAAAATTTATATTTTATATTTAAGATAAAACTACACTTTCTTTTATAAACATTTTATTCATAAACAATTCTAAAATTTCATTATTAATAAAAAAAATAATGTTTGTCACATATACGATTTTAATAATTAAATCAATTAACTTGTCTTAGAAAATAACTAAAATCCTTAAAAATATAATTTAGAAATACAAAAATCACTTATATATGTGAAAAAAATCTATTAAAGTCTAAACATGAAAATATTTAATTATCAATAACATGTGTAAGCAATTCCATAAATGTTTACAAATAGATACATATAATTGAACAATTTCTAAGAAACGCTCTTTTAGTTCAACAATATGTAGATTAATAAAGTTATCAGATGAGTAACAATTAGAAGATCTCCCGCAATATAATGTGCAGTTAAGTTTTTATTTATTTAAAAGTTACTTTATAATTGAAAATAAGAACTTTAAAAATATCATTTATTTGTGGGTGTTTTAGTTTATTGACTTCGGGATTTATTTTGGACCTACTAAGCAAAGTAAAGTCCTAGGATCCAAGCTGACAAGAGATCCATAAATTAGAAAGAAGAAAAAAATCTATATAATTATATAGTAGATATCATATATTATTTTATATTACTTATAAAGTGATTGAAATCACTTTCTTGGACCATCTTACCTAAATAAAATATGTAGTAAAAAAGTATCACTTTTTTTTATGTAGAATTTTAACTCAATATGACATATATGCAGTATATCTATAAAAATAGAGTTAAAAGGTTTACTTTCATAACAAGAAAAAATAAATTTACTATATTGATAAAAAACAAAAATACTATAAAAGAATCAAACTAATATAAAGTATCATAATTTTATATTAAAGTTATATATATAATTTTAATATAAAATTATGATACTTTATGAACAATCGATGATAAGACGAAGTTAGAGTTTCTTTATTGGAGAAAGGAAAATGTAAAGTTCAAATTATAATTCTAAAATTTATATATTTTGTAATTATTGACGTCTTCACAAAAATAAAAAGAATATAAATTAAAAAAATGATACAAAAATATTATAACATTGTAACAAGAGAAAATATAGTTATTTTTTAAAGAAATTCATTGTAGCCCAATTCTAATGATAAAATATCTTTATCATATTTAGATATTATTTTTAACGTTTCAAAAGCGTAGATATTCAAATTCGATTACAATAAAATTTATTTTTTAAAATTGAAAACTAAAGAATTTTTTTTTTGAAAAAAGAAATAATGCAACGAAATAATATATTCTTTTAATTTTTTTATTAAAACAATAAAAATATAGAGATTTTTATTTGAAAAAAGAAATAGAAACTTTGAAAATTATGAAAAAGGATGATTGTATATCTTTCGGAAAGTGTATTCATCTTGAGTGGTAAGGGACGTGGGAAGAAGGGAGAAACTAATATGATAATAATTTATCAAATAATTCATTGAATAAATACTCAATTAATTAAATTGTTGATTTACACATCATAAATAGTTGTTAAATTAATTTGGTTGTTCAAATACATCCTAAGGTCCCATTTCCTATCAACAATCACAACAAAAACCATATTAGTGTTACCAACCTTGTGGTCACAAGGCATATAGTTCCAATGGAAAATCCTCACAGCTTCAAAACACCATCCCCGTCTCTTCCTAAAATCATTGCACATGCTCCCCCTTGGTTTCTATGACTAAGGTAACCACAAATACACTTTGAATATTATTTTCCCAAGCCACCTTCATTATTATATTGTGTTAGAAAAAAACTATACATGCTTTGACCTTCTTTCTCTATCTTATGGCTGAAAGAAGTTCTATCTTATGAAGGTCACACTTTTACTAGTTTTGGGTGGGAGTGGAAAGGACTAGATAAGGATCATAAGTGTATGGTTGAAGAGGGGTGTTGGAACCCATAAAAAGGGGTGTTGGAACCAATAAAAAGTGACTTGTGTAGTAATAATTAAATTGGATGCAAACATATGAATGAATAAACAATAATGTGGAAAAGGAAACAACCACCTACCCTATGAGGATGTACTTGATGAGGATGTACTTGATGGTGTGTTTTCTATGATCCATCAATGTGATGATTCCTTTACCAAATACTATCATCTTACTATTTGCACACTTTAATTGTCCACACCATTGCATGTCACCAAACAACACCTTGAGATTAGTTGAATCCACCTCTTATTTGTACACTTCTACATTAGTATAATAAAAGTCTTGGGAGCAACAATTCTTTCCTTTTTTCATTTTTCTCATGTAGGATATATGCGCAACTTTCATGGAAATCTTACTTGCAAGACCACTTTGAGTCCAATAATTTATAATCTAGCAAAGGTGTCAATTTTCAATTTGGGTAAGGATTGCCGTTACAAGGATAGCCATTCAAAACATGCTACTCTTGAATAATGTAAATGTCATAACCACTGGTGATAGTGATGCATACTTGTCCATGTAGAATCAAGAAATTGCCATTAAGCTCGTAGCTGAATCTATTATGGACCAAGCCATTAAACCTCGACATGGTGACGCTATTCTCTATTATTGGTGCATGATGTACTAAGATGGAAAGACACTAAATCTAAGTGATATCTAACTCATAAATGGTTGTCAATAGGGAATGAGTAGGTTGACTATAGAAGGAGAGAAGTTAAACAAAGTCTCAAACTTTTTCACGACACCAGTATATGGTTTTTCACAATACTAAGTATATGGTTTCATGAGTAATCATCTATGCCTATAAGAACAAGTGTAAGAAGAATAAAGTATATATTACACCTGAACTAGTATGTTTAGTTCTATTTTACGTCAATTTTAAAGAGTTTCATTATAATCAAATTGATTATTGAATAAATATTTTTATTATCATTTTTTATTATAAAAATATACAAAATCACTCATAACTATTTTTTCTATAACTATTTTTTCTTAATATCTCTATGAGACTAACCATTCTAAATTATCACTTAGACTTTGTTTGGTTGGGGGAGTGGATTTGAAGGGATGAATTTGAAGGGATTTGAGTGGATTGTGTGGGGATGAAAGAGTTGTTTGGATTAATGGATAAATGATAAGATTTGAAGGGATTTGAGGAGATTGATTATGAAAGTTGGAGAATGCTTTGATAGATGTTATAGATTTGTTTTTATATTTTTTAATTGATATATTTCTGAAATTACTAATTAACCCTTGTGAAATAAGATGGTAAAAAATTAAAATAAATTGGATTAAATTTATTTTAATATAAAAAAATATTACTAAAATTATTTAAAACATATCTTCTAAATTATTTAAAATTAAACATAAATCCTAAATAATGCAATAAAATCACAAATTTATTGTTCTATTAAAATATACAATTTAGTCTAAATCATAATTAACTAAAACTGTGTAAAACAAAATTTCTTACAATCTAAACTACTTTTTTATTGAAATTTACTGTTGTTTTTGTAAGTATAAAATATTTTTACATTTTACTTAAATTGAAACTTTTAAAATTATTAGTCTAAATAAAAATAGTTTGCAATTTGTATTTCTTGGATTCTGGTACATATTAATAATAATTGTAAATGTTTTCTAAATTTACTTTTTTATTAATTCTCTTACTTAAAAGGTTAAATGTTTTTTTACTATATTTTTAAGAGATTAAATACAAATTTTTTGAATTCTTATTTTATTTCTATAAAAATATTAATAAGTTATAATAAAAAGTATATAAACATTCTACTTAAATTGATTAAAACAAATGAAAGATGTACTTAAATTTGAAATAAATAATATTAATAGATAATATTTAATTAAAAGTAATTATTCAAAATTAAATACTCTTATTAACATATATGTGATTACCATTAAATGTTATATTTGATATTTGTTTACTTTTAATCATTTTGTAATTAATTGTTCTTAAAATAATGATTATTAAAAATATAAATAATATTTTGTATTTTTTATTAAATACTTTTTGTTTTAGTTATGTACCAATACTTCAAAATACTCTGCAGCATTTATTTTATTTAAAAGTCATCAGTCACTTATAAGGGTATTTCGTAATTTTCACCTCATTTACAAGGGCTATTTCGTAATTTTCAATTTCATCCCTTTAAATCCCTTCAAATCTCTTCACATGAACGAAGATCCCATCCTGCAAATCTCTCCTGACCCATCCTTTCAAATTAGGTCAACCAAGCAGCTTTTATCCACCTAAATCCATTCTCTTGAACAGTAAATCTCCCCAAATTGGTCCAACCAAACGCACCCTTAGTAAAGAATAAAAGCTACATAAATAACTCTTATAAATAAGGTATATATAATAAGATGCTCTTGATTGAGATTCTAACTTCACAAAATAAAGGATAATGCAAGATATTTTTCAGAATGATAGAATGAAATTATTTGAATATTGCAAAAGTACATGTAGTAATTCGTTCAAGATCCCTTTTCTTATACACATTAAGAATAAGACTGCAGTAGAGTAATCTTTATCTTTGATATTCTTTAAAAGTTATTAAGAAATGTGTTTAAACTTAATTTATCATCACAAAAAAAACTTGTAAAGTGAGGTTTGCATTACTTTTATAGAGTGCATTGCGACTCTAGCTTCTAGAGCGAGCTCTCTAACCTTAGCTTCTATGACAAGCTTTTTCAACCCTATCTTGCACTTCAAGGCTCTCGTAAGGTGATGACAAGTGGCAAAAGGAGAAAACTTCTCCCATACCCTAACTTGGACCACCAACATTATTTATGGGCTTCAAAACCCATCATCTTACACTACATGGTCTAAAGTATAAGGCCCAAATATATTGTACTTGGCCCAAATACAAGGCCCAAATTATTTAAAATATTCTACAAAAATTATAAAATTTAGAAGACTTCTCCTTACTGCTCCATGTTCTCCAAAGTGATCTCTCCATGGTTGCATTCGGGCCCGAGCAACTGGTTGAAAGCCCAAACAGGCTCAAATGGGCCCAATCTTCCAAAGCTTTTGATCTACCCTCTAGTACCTCTTTATTCTTTGACTAAGGTGATTGGGGTGTATTTCATCATGAAAGGGATTTGGCCTCAGATCTTGCAATGTGTTACGGACAACAACCTTATTATTGTTGATTTATTCATTATTTCCTCCAGGATAAAAAAAATCATCCTATTAAAACATGAAAATAGTAAAACAGATGACATTTTCTCATAACATTTAAAAGTGAAAGTGAAAAGAACCTATCTTCCCAGGTTAATGTACCATTTCCCTAATGGTAAACATGGATAGTTAATCTAAAGGGTACTTTTACTTTTAATTTTTTAATGTTTTTCTATCCTATGAGTTTGCGTAAAATTTTGATTTTCAAGTTTAATTTCAAGCAACTCATAAGGTTTTTCCATGAGTAATATTTTTGTGCCAATGTCTAACTTAGCCTCAGACAAAGATTGTTCTACAAATATATCCTTATTAGATCTTTCTATAGAAGAGGAGTTTGTCTCACTGTCTCTAGACGAAGGTTTTCCTTCAACTAACTCCTCACAATATTTTTTTTGGAAGAGGAGTCAACATCTGGTTCAACTCTAGACAAAGGTTCACTCAACTTCTCATAAGATGGTTATAAAGGAGAGGATTTTATATCAATGTCTAGTTCAGCTCCAGACAAACATTTGTCTTGCCTTTCTTGTTCTTTCCTTTCTCTTCTTTCCTCTCTTTTTCTTTTTTCTCTTTTTCCTTATGAATATTTCTATTTAATTTTTCTTCTCTAAGCTCTATCTCCTTAAGTTCATGATCTAAGTGAGCTAGACGTTTTTCTAGTTTTTTTTTATTCTTTCTATCTTCTTCTCCTCCTCTTCTCTCTTTTTCAAATATGAAGGCAAAATAAATTTTCTTCTCATACACGCCTTTAACTCACTCCAATTAAAAATTTCTATTCTTGTAACATTATTTTTCCTTTGTTTCCACCACAACTTGGCATATTCTTGAAATTTAACATAGCCATGGAAAATTTGCTAAATCCATCCACTTGGTGGTAGTAAAAAATTTTCACAACCTTCATCTCGCATTCTATATATTCCTCAACATTTTTATGTCCAAAAAAAGAAGGGAGGTTTATCTCAAGCTCTATAGAATGGAAATGACGTCTCTAACACTCTCATGCACATGAAAAGCAATAAAAGCTCAAAATTTTAGGAAGATCAACTCAAATTGATTAATTGATGAAAAACTCAAGGAATGTTGAAAAATTGGACAAAACAAGCAATTAATGTACTGAATGAAAGTAGGCACTCAAACGGAGTTCGTAATGAAAAGCACTAGAGTAGATTACAAAAACTGAAAATAAAACTAGAATGTTGATTTTGGCAGCGCTTGTTGTTTGATTTATTCTGAACGATTTACAATGTATTTTTCCATAAAATTTTAACCACAAGTGGCCAACATCATACAAAAAGGCCTCACAAAAAATTGTCACAAAATGGTATTGGAATCATTTTAAACAAATTCATAATCGAGAGCCTTCTGTTTCACATTTTACTTTGTTTTCTCTAGCGCTTAAGCTCTCGACAGGCTTGATTCAACAAATTATTGTGACTAATCCAGAGAGTATTTGAGTGAGAAAATTCTACCACGTATAATCAATATATTGTACTAATATCACACTAAAATTGAGTGCAAAACAGTCACTAGATAAGGTGTAGTAATTTGTTTACAGAGAGCAAATCATCAGTGTCATCAAGATTTTTCAAGCACCGACATTCAAGCTTTTGACATTTATCATTTTTTCTGTATTTTTCTTTTGAATGCGCCTTTTAAAAGTACATTATAGACATCTTAATTTGTTTTCACACAAAATTTTAGGTCAGGATATGCTCTCATTTTCTTCTAGTATTTTTTGAATATCACATTGCGTTTCGGCAAATAGTTTCTGTGCAAGGAATGGAAACCTAAAAAATTCAAGAAAATTTGACCATGACAATAAAACATACTAGAATTGTGGACTCTTAGGAACTTACTAATGATATAATAGTAAGCATTGGAACTCAAAAACGAAATTTAAAAAACACACAAAAACACAACTTTTACTAGACTTTTCAGCACACTTAGTAGAAATTAAAGATAATCAAAGAGATAGGCACTTAAAAGGAATTTCCTAATCTAGATTTGATTAACAAAACTAAAAAAATAAAATTGATGGTTCCATAATTGTGCAACTGCTGTCCACCACAGATTTCAATACCACCCAATCTGGTACTAGAATGTTGAACCCAAAATAACTAAATCAAAAGTAGCTCTCAATGCACAAATGTAGCGCAAACTTCAATTCTATTGGAGTTTGAAAACGTAACTCTACAAAATTCTCAAACGCTCCATGCAATCCACATCACTGATTCAATTAGCTACAAAAATACTATTCCACAACTCAATTTGACTTTAAAAAAATCATGGGTCCCACTTAAAATGCAAATATACAAGTTTCCTTTTCAATTTTGATTTCAATGTGCACTGGATCAATTTTCAATGAAATAGGGGAAAGTTCACATGTACAGGTCCTACGTAAAAGTTAAAGTCATTGATAATGGATCTTCAACAAGTTTACTGAGTCCTCAAGTAATATAGTAAGTAAGAAGAGTATCGTATCCACAGGGAACGAAATTTGATTGAAAACTGAATATGTATCAATGTATGGTGAACAAGAATAAGTAATAATAATGATTTTGTTTGGGAAATTTAAAGAACGTAACAATAAAGCAATTAATAATAAAAGTGATAAAATCAATAGTAATAAAGGCCTTGGGATTGAATAGTAATACTCTTCTTCGTGTACACTCTTAACCTAATTCAATATCATTACTTTCAATTACCAATCTGTGCAAATAAAACCCTTTTCAACCTGATTCCTCTAGCTTTGAATTTCATAAATCAAATTACCTAGCTTCTATCCCTAGTTACTAGAATAATTTAATCAGCATTACGATTAGTTGCTATAATAGTCACCACACTATAATTCATTCCTGAATTTATATATGCGATGCATTTACGTTTAGTTCTGATTTCGAAAAATGCTTCCTAATCAAATTAAGAAATCTAAATAAATCAAAGTAAGGATGAAACGTAAAACAAAGGTATTGAATTAAATGAAATCAAACTAAGATCAAGAGTGCATTTGAAGAAGAGAATTTTACATTCAATCCCA
>Ga0099825_1005928_pt1 | contig 15515 bp, 9 predicted proteins | sample SiratroredBW_FD_76838 | JGI IMG/M metagenome (GOLD analysis project Ga0099825, IMG submission 76838) | Root nodule microbial communities of legume samples collected from California, USA - Siratro red BW | ecosystem: Host-associated > Plants > Roots > Nodule | place: USA: California | collected...
TTATTTTAAATTATTTATTGTGTGCTGATGTTTTATATAAAAAAGAATACTTATGTAAAAAATTTTTTTTCCAAAAAGAAAAAAAAAAAAAAAAAAAAAAAAAAAAATAGAGGGAAGAATATAGATGCACTAACACACTCCACTCTGTAAGGGGCATGCCATATAGATGCACTACCATCCCATTACCTTGGTCTAACATATTATCTATACATTGTTATATTCTAACATATCCAAACTAGCCATAAGATATTTTATTATAAATATTAAGTTAATAGATGCCATATGATAATAGAGACCAAATTATTATTATTTTTTATTTAGAAACATGAAAATTTATTGAGAATAAAGTAAAATATACTAATGAACAACCAAAATCATATTTTATATTGAATATATTATAATTTGATAAAACTCATCACTAATACATTAAATTATTAATGTGATCTTATTTATTTTTAATGTGAAACTTAATCTAATATAAGAGAAAACCAAATATCTTTTTATCGTTATTGTTTGATGAACTTTTGATAAATTTATTGAATATGAAATTTTTCTTCAATCTAAAAAACATTAACAATCGTCTTTCTTGTTACTGTCAAACCATGTTTCTCTTTCATCTTTTTCTCATGGTCACCACAAACATTTACTGTCATCTCCTAGTGGAGTATCTCCTACTTGGGACAACATTTATAGTTCTTATCTAGATAACTCTTTCTCTAGATCTCTCCTTATTTATCAATATTGTGATCACACTACTAAGACTAATTATTTAAAAATAAATCCTTTTGTAATTTATATATATATATATATATATATATATATATATAAGATATGTATTTAATATATAAAATTATATTTCTTCATAATAGTAACCCTTTTTTTTCCTTTTTATTTAAAATATGAAAATTTATTGAGAATAAAATTAAAATATACTAATTTAACATGAACAACCAATATTATATTTTATATTGAATATATTATAATTTGATAAAATCTATCATTAATACATCCAATTATTAATGATGTTATTTATTTTTAACAATAAGACTTTATACCATTAATCTATAACAAAAATAAAATCCGAAATCTAAGAATTTTAGTAAAACTCGTAAAATTTAACCTAATATAAGAGAAAGTAAAATGTCTTTTCATCTCTTAAAAAATTAATTGAATTTTATTTTAGTCTTTCAAGCATCCAAGTGTTGAAAGTAGGTGAAATTTGTACTCCGTCCTAATTGCTTGACATTTTATTGTACGAAATCATAAATGCGTAGTCCATGGGAGGAACATACACTCTATCAAAACTTTTACATGATATCTTATTCCTTCACGTGGTTTTTTATATTTAAAAATAATCTTTTAACAGCTATATCAATCATATAACAATCTACTTTTATATTTTTCTTCTATAAAATCAACGAATCTAAAACCCACAACTCACATTCCCCTCACTCCATTCACCAAAGTGACCTGTTTCTTCTCCTTGTCCTCCTTTGCTGCCTTATTTTTTTTATATTTTCATTTTCTTCACCTTTTTAATTAATGTAAAACAAGAAAATGTCAATTGTCCCTAAGAATTGAATTACACAAATACCCTTTTATTTGTCATTGAGCATTGAGGGAAAATGAATATATCTTTCATTGACAATGGTCATTACTTAAGTTAGGAGAAAACTACTCACGTTATTCAACCATTTTATCATTGAGATTTCTGTAATTCTATAATTGAGGAACCAACCTCTGAAAGAAATAACTTAATCATTAAATCAACACCATCCATCCTCATTCCTAACCCTTACGTAAGCTATTTCTTTGTGTTTTATTAAATCCACTGAGTTAAAGTGAAATAAACCTTACAAGTAATTGAACCATTTTTTATTTATTTAGAGTGATCTACCATTTTTTAATGTTATTCTATTATTTTTGGAACATTAAAATGTAAATTAATTATTTTAGTAATTAAATACTTAAATTATAACAATAATAGTTAAATAGGGTAAAATGTGTCTTTGATTCTTCAAGATTTAGTTAAAGTTGGTCTCATCCTTATCTTCTTTTTTTATAAAATTGTGGCTTAGTCCTAATTTTTTCAAAATAAGTGAAATTGATGCGTGTTGTCACGTGACAAACAATATGGATGTCACGTTACACTTGTTAACCACCCAAGTGAAAATGTTGATTGAGTTGAGGTGAGAGACAGTTTCACCTATTTCCAAAATTTTGAGTACTTAAATAAGTATACTGAACACAGTTAATTTTCTACAAATTCAACCAATTAAATTCATACATCAGATTTTGATTTTCAGTTCAATTACATAATATATATATATATATATATATATATATATATATATTTTTTTTTTTTTTTTATATCTTTAATGTCCTTGGAGTTTACGATTCCAGATTTGCTCATTTATTTATTTATTTTTTAATTTTTCATATTAACACATATGCTCGTTTAATATTTCTAGAATGAATCAATTCAATCGTAATTAAATTGGTAAGATTCATATCGGAGATTCCAATTAAAAGAAATCTTTTATAATAAAATAAGTTAAAATTTATCTATTCAGATGAAGAAAGTCTCACAAACTTGATCCAAAACCATCTATGTCCAAAATACTAATTATTTGTATATATAATATATAAAATATCTTGGTGTAAGTGATGTGATATTTAATTTCTGATTATTATTTTTAATATATTTTAGTAGGAAAACTATAAATACAAATTTGGACATGTTTATTCCTTGCAGTTGGAAAGAAGGATGTTATGGATTATGGAACATAGGATGTGGTAAACGGGGTGTGAGTTTGGCATGTTGGAGCAGTATTTTAGTGAGTAGTGGTGGTGGGAACTGGCAAGTGTCAAGTTTAAGGAAATTGTTTTCGTCCTAGAATTCCGATTTCTGTTGGGTTGGGATTTACTAGGATTAAGGAATAATAACGACTTGTGGAACAGGTGGCCCGCGTCTTAACTTGCAAATACTAATGCTTCCCTAGTTTCAACGTCGTCAATGCTGCAAGATTTTGTTGCCAACCTCCTCTAGGGTTCCTCTGTTTCTTCCTTCGCACCAATGGCCAAGAAGAGAACCACACCTCACAGCAACAACAATCATAAGAAAAGGAAGACCCAATTGATCACTCACATGCCAAAACATTCTCAACAGCCGAGAAGCTCACCTCCCAAGCGTCGCACTGATTTCTCTGTCTTCACGCGCACTCCCTCCTCCTTCTCTAACCCTGCTTCTGGTAACTTTTCGATAAGGGCTTCTGAATTTTCTTTTACTGTTTCCTGAATTTGGTTTCCATATGGAATTTCATTATTGTTCACTGTGTGGGGATCGTTGTTTCGTTTCTCCTTGAATTGATTGTCAACTGTTGACTGCAAAGCTAGTGCCATTCGTGCGATCCCCCCGTATTTAGTTCATTTTCTGCTTTTCTGTTCGGTGCTTCTGAAAATAATTGAATTGTAATGTTTTTGCATAGAGCAATTGGCAATGAGATTATGGAATCCCTTCCTCTTTCTTTGGTTGGAAGCAGTTCGATTTGCTCTTTATTGTGTCACGTCTTCATAGATGATGATGGTCTTTTAAAAATTTATTAGGATGGTAGTTTGTTAGCAATGTGGTTGAGCTACGGAATAACCGTGTCTGCGTGCTTGTTGCTTTTTCAATTTGCATTTTTTGACAATGGAATGAACTCATTCTTTTGCTACCATACTAAATGATCTGTGTGTACTGAAATTATTTATAAATTTTTGATTTCAATCTTCCAGTCATGTGTATTTGTGTTGGAGGAAAAAGGGCTTTGTCACATGCATAAACCTTTAAGGTTGAGTGCCTCCATTGATATAATATGTTTTTGATAAGCTTTGTCAAATTTTGAAGGAATTAATTTTGTTTCTTAGATCCATATTACTTTATTCAGGCTAGTTTTATATATTTGATACTCTAGAACTTTGTTGTTGACGTTGGCAAGCATGGAGGTTTTGCCAGTAGTTTGTTCTCTTCCTTCTAACATCTTGCTATGTGTAACATGTGATTCAAATTAAATTAACCATTCTGTTAGGATTTAAATCCATTGTCTGTCTTTCAGTAGGAAACTTTAGTTGAATTTTGTTAAAATATATGGCTGATCTTTTATCTGACCAATTTTCATGAAGATTCGTCTTCTGGTGAAGTGAGGCCGAGCAATGTCACTGCAAGAAGTGTGCAGGGAAGGGGAATGACAACGAAACAATTTTCTGAAAATACGAGAGTTCGGTGCAGCAATAACCAAGAGGGTAGATCAGTATGTTCATCTGAGTTTTTTGATGCGGCAGTTGTGGAAGTTGATTCGGCTGTCCGAGATGAAAGTCTTGATCTTGGTAGCAATAGGTTTGTTTTGTGCAAGCATGCTAGTACAAATAAGTAGAGTTTAAGACCTTTCGGGCTTTCATGTTTTAGTAGACTGAAACTTAAAGTTTCTTCTTTCTATAGGGAAGATTGCAATGAAAAAAATGATATCTCCAAGATGTCAGAATCTACACCTCTTGAATCATCTATCAGTGATAGCAGTTCTCTAGCTGCAACTCCAGGAAGTATTGTGTGGGCGAGGACAGATTGTCAATTGTGGTGGCCTGCTGAGGTATTCACTTTTATATCCATGTAGTGGTTCATAATATGGCATATTATAAACAAAAAGAATCTACAGTTACAAAGTCCATCATCTCTTACTGGCAGCCTTGAAGAACTCTTGATTTTGCATGCAGTTTACTTACCACCTAAGTTCTTCAGGAAAATTCACTGACATCATGATATTGTAACATGTCCTTGTCGTCTTTAAAATTAGAGAACTTACATTCAAATTCTAAAATGACTTTTCATATAACAATAGAATAAGTTATAATCAGTTTAAGCGTCACATTCTTTTCCTTTTCCTTTTTAATAATTGATGTACTATAATGTATAATCTTTATTATCTCAGCAAACTTTGATAAACTTCCCCTTTATTCCTTTATTTACCCATTCCACCCTGTTCCTTTCTATTACCTCGGAGATTTGTGAGACAATGTTCACTCATGGGAACTATAGAAGTTAAGATCAATTCTTGTTCACTTGAAATTTGTAATCCTTTAATTATTGAAGATTGAACCTTTTTTTGCCTATTCATATCTATCTATGGTACTTGATTTGACAAAACTTTTCTAGAGCTACTAAACTACAATAAATATGAGGAAAACCAATTATTTGAACGTTTGTGCAGTTTACAAGATCAAAACTATTGGTGCAAATATGCCATACTTTTGATGTTTTTGAGTCCAACCTTCTAAACATAATAGTTAATAAAATAGATCAATTTGGCATGGAGTTTATTTCTCTGTCACTATTTCATAGCCCATTTATCTATATTAATTACGAAAATAAACTCTTCAGATCATGGAAGAAACATCTGCGTTATCCAAACCTGATAGTGATGGGCATGTTTTAGTGCATTTTTATGGAAATCTTCCCAGGTATGGTCTCATATATTTTCCTGATTGAAGTTTTTTGGTTTGTCTGACTTGTCTACTTATTGCACTGAATGTTTCTTTGTTACTTATCAGTGCCTGGATTGATCCAATGACAGATATTTCAACTTTTGAGGAAGTGAGTTAATCCTTTTCATGCAATATGCTTTTGTACATGTGATAAGTTCATGGTGCTTTTGTACATATGGTATTTACATTTTGTTGATATTTAACATCTAAGTAAAGCCATGCAAGAAGAGGAGGCATGTAGAATGCCTCATCCTCATCCTCTAAATGAGAAAGCAGAGGGTGAATAAAGGCTTATTTCTCAATTTTCTAGTATGTTTCCCTGCAGCATGTCGCACAATTTTTGTACTGAACTAAAAATAATGATTTGGAGTAAGCATATTGTCTCTGCTGTTGCCAATCCTTCTATTCTAAATTTTATTTTCAATTTTATGAATTTCCCTTTTCCTTTTTGTTAAGAGGTTGATTGTTATGGAATTAGGGAGATATTTTACACTGTTTTGTGCTAAGCAGGACATAAATTTCAACAATTGTGAAGGTGGTTCTATGATTGTTTGCTTAATCACTGTACATGATTTTTCTTGCAGTCGTTTGAAGCAAGGAGCAATAACCCTTCAGAAGATTTTCAACAGGCTTTAAAGCAAGTATGTTTAGTGTAAAGCAAAACTTCAGCATGTTTTACTCCAATAAATTTTACAATTTCAGCCAACAGAGTCTGTATATTATCTATTTATAACCTGTCCCCCATTCTCGGTAAGATTATTTTGTTTATCTTTTTTATTTTATGATACTAGGCATTACAGAAGAAGGCTCAACTTAGTTCTTGCCAAAAGTTGACAGCTGATAGTTCTCCTCAATCTGATATGCAAGAACGTCTATTTGGTACAGTCTTGATTTCTACTCTAAATTATTGTGTATAGTGAAGTGAGATGTCACAACAAGGGCTACAATGGAGGATGCCATAAAATAGAAAATAAAATATTTTCAACCTCTATACCCTCATTGTGACAAATGGTGATTCAACTAGAGAATTTGCAGTTTCACAAAGGTTTCTTGGCAATCATCATCCCGTTCCATTCCATATGGTTGATTTTGTGCAATAGTTTGAAGATTTAGTTCACATCTAACTATCAAATATGAAATGGGAAGATTTAGTTCCATTCTATAATGTGAATTGTTACCTCAAATGTAACATGATAAATTGGATTGACAAATTTATCTTTGCAATCACTTCTTTATGAGACCCATCAAAAGGTCTGAAGTTCATGTATAATTCATTAAATGGTACATTTTCAAGTGTCTCTTTTGAGGCCACTTTCAATGAGAAACTATTGTCAACTAGAAAACTTGTTGAAATATGGTTTGTTTTGTATTTCATTGATATGTGTTGGGTCTAACTATGCCCAACTCTTCCCATTGACATTCCATACATAATTGTTGGTAGTGATCCTAACAATGATACCTTCAACTTTTTCGACAGAAATGTTATGAAAATGTCGATATTCAATATTGATAAATGTGTTTTACTTTTTACTATATGAGATATATATAATCTTTCTTTGTTGTGCTTTAGACACACAAGGACTCCATATGACTCTATCTTTTATCTCTACGTGGTATTTGGAACCTAATTCGAATTTATGCCCTCCCAATGGATCCATTGTCCATCAGTATCAACTTTTGTTTTTGAAAAATTGTCTCTTTCTAATTTACAACATCCCTTCTTTGGCACGCACAATTTTTGCCCTATTTTTTGCTATTTCCTTCTCTGTTGCTCTATTATAGTTAAGTTAGCTTTTCGACTGACAATCCCACTATTTGAGCTACCTTGCCTAGGTGACCGTTGCATCGTTGGAGCTACGATCATTAGAGCGGCCATGCACTCTCATGCATGCCCTAATGTTGTCGTGTTTCTCTCTCCCTTTATTGTCGACTACAATGTGTTCGACCATTGTTTTGGTTGTTGTCACTAACACTGGACTTGCCTCGATGTCTCTTCCTCCAATTTGGTCCTGCATATATTGTGAAGATTTGGTTGTTGTCTTCTCTCTCTCCACGTGCTCATGGCTTTTTCTGGTGCTAGGTTTGAAGCTTCTATACTAACCATGCCAATGTCCCACTCTCCATTGACAAGTTAGGTGATAGTAATTATGACATCTGGACATTTGATATCAAGCTCTGGCTTAAGGGACAACATTATTTGATCTTCTTACCCAGATTCTTGCTTCCGTTCGTGAATGATCGTGGTTGCTAGTCCAAAGTTGATGTCTTAAGTTTGTAGTGTTTTTAAGTCAACTGAAAGTACAGAACAAAGTGGACCAAGTAGAGTTTAACAATTTTGTTTGGTTGTTGAGGACAAAAGATGACATGAAAGAATACCATAGTGTTGGATAATCGAATCGACTACATATATGACCAAATTATAATATATAAGTGGGTTGCAAACCTCACCTTAATAGGCAGTTTGAGGAAGTTAAGTTAGCCTTAATGCCCACTTTCTGAGATGGCATCAGAGCTTATCAGTCTCTATGTTAACTAGGTTTGTTGGGTCTATTGTGTCAGTCATAATCGAGATCCCTCTATTCCCAATCTAGATGTCCTCGGTGTGAGGGGAAGTGTTGCAGATCTTAAATCAACTAGATATATGGCCATATTATATTGTATAAGTGGGGTGCAAGTCTTATTTTAGAAACCAATTTTGTGAGATTGAGTTAGGTTTAAAGTTCACTTTCCAAGATATAGGAAGCCGTGAAAGTTTGAAAAGAAGGCAAGAGATATATGTAACGAACATTATCACTACAAAAAATAAAATAAAATCACCAAATTGATTTTTAACTTCATTATAAAAGGATTGAACTATCGAAATAAATTAGAACAAATTTTCATTAAGAGCAACTAAGTATGTCAAAAATAATCATCAATGGAAGTTATAAAATATTGAAATTCTAAAGTAGACCTAACACAACTTGGTTCTCAAATATTTGAGTAAATCAAAGCAAAAGAAGATAAGACTCTATTGGAGACACTACTAGGAACAATACTACGATTGTGTTTTTCTAGTTGACACAATTCACAAGGCAGAGTAAACAACTTAGACAAATGAGGTACAAGGGATTAAAGCTCGGCAAGACTAGGATTTCCCAATTGAGCACAGATGAAAGAAGGGGAATCCACCATCGAGCCAACATGAGCATAGGTCCAAAGCATGAGACTCATTCATTTCCAATCATCAGTCGTGAATTCTGGTCCTTAAGCAAAGTCTTTTGTAAAAGAAATAACATAATGAAGAGAAGAGGAGAGATGACTGCGGGATAATAAATCAAATGGAGGCCCAAGGACATTGTAAATGGATAGAGACAGGAGAAGATGGATAGTACCAACAATAGAAGGTGGAACTTAGGAGCCATTAGCCATAGTGACAGAGCGGGTAAATAACCAGAACTGGAAATGAATAAGAAAAGAGACTTATTACCTAAAATATGATCGATGACACCAACATCGATGACCCAAAGGCCAAGAGAGGTGGAGTTAGTGGGACTAGAAAATGAATGGGCACTTTCATGAGGAAAGATGAATGCCACATATAGATAAAACTTTTACTTAGTTATATTGATGTCTTTGCTTGGTCATATTAGAATAATGTCACACCTCGATACTACAATAGAAGAGCACATATTGCCCTTGAAGTGAGAATTTCCTTCACTCAAACAAAAGTGAAGGCAGATGAAACGGAAATCTCTTTAAAAACCAGATACAAGGACAAGAAACAATTTTATATTTATTTTTTTGCTGTTGGAAAATAACTATAATGAATTTGCAATATAGTGCTAGTTCTTAAGAAAGATGAGAAAATTGTGTTGATTATCAAAAGCTAAATAGAGCCAACCCTGAAGATGAACTTCTTTCTTGTACCCTATATTGATTTGTTAGCACACTATACAAATCAACATTCTTTATTTTCTTTAAAGGATGACTTCTTTGATACAATCAAGTTAAGATTGTTGAAGAAAAGGAGAAAATGATGATCATCACGCCCACTAGCGAATCTTAGTAGGAGGCCCGGTGGTCATGGGTCCCCAGTATCTATATGCCCCAATTTTTTTTTTTTTTTTTAACTTCAATAATGTAAAAAAATATTATTTTGAAATTTTGGCCACCCCAGTATATTTTCAATCTTAGCCACTGATGGACACTTTTTGCTACTTAAAGGTTGTTTCATTTAGGTGAAAATTTTCTTTTGGGGGTAACATATAAAAGAACAATGGTGACTTTGATCCATGATCTGATACATATTTAGATTAAAGTTTACATGGATGACATGATAACAAAGTCATTTAATTTATTTGCAAAAAGTGTTAAAAATTAAAAGTGGTTGGGGAAGTTCTAAGAGGCTAGCCCAACCGAATGGCTTTTGGCATGAAGTCTGACAAGTTTGGGTTTGCAGTCAACTAAAACGGGGAGTTCAAGTGGATCTGGCAGTATTGAAATGCCACTTCCTCACCCAAAAAAGAAAGGTTCAGGGCTTTTAGAGAGATTTGATTATATTTCCCGATTCACATCCTCACCTAACAACAACATGAGGTCCCTCTTCAAATTGTTGTGCAAAAATCAACCAATGGAGTCAAACAATATTTATAAGTCCTCAATAAAATTGATGCGTGTTGCAACAAGTAGCACAACAAATGTGGTAACTCCGTTGAAAATATTTTATTTTTCAACAACAGGTAGTGTTTCATTGGGGTAGTGATATGATTATGATTAGTCACAGTTCCATTTAGCAAACACTTTTACCAAACAAAGGGTTCTATCTAGGACACTTATCTTCATAGAGCCCATGTGCATTGTTTTTATCCATCCATCGTTTAATGTCCTTGTATGTCTTGTGTGTTTGTCAGCCTCGACAGCTATCTACTGGTTGGCAATCAATGGTTTATTCTTTTTGGCTGTTCTTTTTCCTTTTTAATATGAAGTTATGGTTTGAACAGATAAATGCCCTTCTAGAACCACAAGCAAAACAATTGATGATTTTCAAGAGAGACGAAGGGGGAAAAGGGAACGTAAACCCAAAGTTCACTTTGATGTAAGTTTCAAATTTAAAACTTGTGGCATGATCACTATTTGAACTTGTTTGTCACGGGCTTAATGAATAAATTCTTTTCCAGGAGGTTACATATCCAGTGAAATCAGAAAAAAAGCTTCGCCGGTTAAAGATAATGCGGTACCTCGGCCTTGCAGCTCCAATTGGTTCTCCTTTTTGAATTTTGACCACGATTACGAGTAATGCATGTTTCAAATGTTTGCAGCCTAATTTCCGTTCTTTAACCATAATAATCATGAAATATGCCTATTCAAATATGTCTCTACTTGCCATTTGCTCTGTAAAATTTTGTAGGACTGTGTAGTCTCTCGCATATATACATTATTATCTGTAAAAACCATATCAGAATTAAATGGAATATCAGATTAGTTCTCCGATAAAATCTCTATTTTCCATTTGTTTAGTTTGGATTTTCTTTATTGTCACGATAAACTCATAATTAGAGTTGTTAAGTATTGTTTCTTGATCTATTATTAGGCAATATTTGCCAATCCTTAATGATTATTTTATCAGTATAAGTTAATTATTAAACCAATTTGAAATTTTTGATAAAATTCGAAAGATATTATAGGGTAAATTGAAATATTCTGATTTGGAAGCACTCGTTTTGAGAGGTTCATTATTGTACCATGCTTGAATTTCCAAATGCAGTTTATGTATTGATGAGAGAAAAAATGAATTTGTCAGGGAAACATTATCTATCGATGATGAAACCAGTGACTACCCAACCACTTTAATCTGTATTATTGGTGATTCACAGCAGTGGGTGTTGCAAATGATTTGTCAAATATTCAGGCTCGTATGTGCGTCTTATTCAATTCGGTCAAAATTTACAATAAAGTCTATAATACCAACATGATGAAAAAACAAAATGATAAGCAGGAAATGAACAAGCCAAAAGAATGAAATGAACAAGTAAAAGACGAAAGGGAACACGAAATACTGTTTCTGAAGAAAATCTTCACGTTCAAGATAAAAGGCCATCGCATCACTTTAGATACAAGAGGCAAATTCAAATGTTTATTATTTTACAATGATCTGCTAAACACTTTATTTAATTATCAATTAGGTGGCCTTCTAATCGCCTAAAATTAAAGAGGAGAAGGCATGAACATGTTATTTCTGAAATCATGAAGAATACTTGCATAGATAATATATTACTGCTCTCTCGACATCTCTTTACTTTCAATCAACATTGGTGTTAATACGAACTAATTCTTAGGCGTACAAAATGGAGGTGTTCGAGAGATTAGGGAATGTAGTAATTTTATGTACAATTTATTTAAACTAAATCATTAAATGTTCGATTAAATTTAATTCAATTGATTAAATTAGAGAAGAGATGTGATAATAAGTATTTGTTAATTGAGTTAGGTGAAGATTTAGCTTTCAATTCCCATCTTGTCAACTAACTACGGGTGTTTAGAGATAAGATTTATTTGACTTGGAAAACGATAAAATTCAAACAAATAATCTTTTATTGATTTACATTTTTCAAATTTAATCCGATGACTCATAATTATTCTTATTCTTCTTTTCTCTTTCCCAAATTATGCTCTCAATTTCTCAACTGTGCGTGTGTTGTTACATTTATTTTTGTTAACCTATGGTTTTGTTTTCTGCATGGAGGGTTGTCCGATTTTTATCATCAGTGGTACACCATGATCTGTGATTGTGTATGAAGGGTCAGTGGTTGAACAAGTAAGGTAAACAAGGAAAAGATAAAAAAAAGAAAAAGAAAAGAAGACACAGAAAAGGAAAAATCTCAACAACCTTTTAAAAATTATATATATATATATATATATCTAACGATTTTAAACTAGTTTTTTGTAACGGTGCCACGTCAAGATTCTATATCATTTCCATATCTATTTTTTCTTTGCACGATTTTAACTTTTTAGTTAAAAAACAATGCATTCATTATATAACGTCATAATATTTTAATGTAACTAATGTTCTTAGGGAAGTAAAAATATAATCTCCACCATAAGCCCTCCATTTATTATGAAATGAACAGACCGTTTTTAACTTTAAACCTATGATATTTATATTTGATTTGACACTAAGTTCATCATTGGGTTCAGATTTAACAACCTTGCCATCAAGATTATACTTTTTTATCATAATTATTTTAAAAATGATTTAAAATAGGAAAAAAAATATGTTATAATTAACTACGAAAAAATAGTTTATAATTCATTTACCTGCAACAACTTTTGTTTGTAGAGAAAGAGAAGTGCATCTTAAATACTAACGAAAGTGCTGAAGAAAATGTTTCGGTGTGGATCGTTGATGGGACGGGACCGATAATTATAAATGGGAAAAAGAAGAGAAAAGTAATATATTGAATTTCTGGAAGGCAAGACATAACCAGCGCAGCAGTGTCTGTGTGTCCCGGCGTCTAGAGGCACCACGCCACGCCATACCACACCTCTCTCTATTTATGTTGCTCTGGCCTTCGCGATTCTCGCACCTTCCAATTCCATGGCTTCCTCAACCTCAGTTCCCGCATCCGGTGCGTTCTCCTTCTCTGAGAATTCGTTAAATTCACTCTTCCAATTCCTCTTCTTCTAATCTCAAACAATTATCAATCAATCTCTCTCTTGCTTGCAGAGGCCGTGCAGGTTCTCCTCTCCTTGCTCGCCGATGACTCTCCCTCCGTCAGAAAGGCCTCCATGTCCTCTCTCAAGGACATTGCCGCACTGTAATCACTTCTCTTATCTCATTTCTTCCTTCAATTTCGCTTCCTTCTTTATCCTCACCATTCATTGCGTCTTTTTCAGGAATCCTCTTCTCGTTCTCGATTGCTGCACTGTCGTTTCGCGCGGTGGACGTCGGGTGCGTTTCTCATTCTATGCTTAGGTTTTACTCGATCATGATTTTATTTTATTTCTTTCTCGTGGTGTTACAGCGGTTTGGGAACATGGCTGGAGTTTTCCAAGTGATGGCGTTCGGAGTTCGGGCTCTTGACACAAGAGACGTCGATTCTGCTTTCATGGCGAAGCTCGCTAAGATTGCTACCGCTGAGCTGATATCCTCTAAGGTGCTTTGTTTTCTGTTTTCTTGCAGGAGTGAGTAGCTAGCTGCAGTAGTGATAGTAATGGATACAATTCAGTGACAATCACTTTTTTGTTTTACGTTGTTGGCTTAGTAGAAGTAAGTTAACTTGTGTGTGGCTTTTTGGAGACTCGGTTCTACTTCGCAACTACTGAAATTAATTATAGAAAAGTGGAGCGCGTAGATGGAGATATCTGCGGGCTTGAATTGATCGCATGGGACTTTTGCCGTTTCGAATTGATGGAGGATACGTTTAATGTTTTGTTTCCTTTTTATCAACATACGAGGACTACCTTTTAAGTTTTAACAATGCCTTTCCACTTTTTGATAGAAATTTTTTACGACTCAAAAGTTAAGAAAGTAGTATAAGAAATAGCTTGCTGCATTGAATGAATGAAAAAAAAACATAAAAGAAAAACAGAAGGAAAATTACATCATAATGGCACTGATTACCTATCCAGCTGCAATAGCAAAGTCGTAAAAGTCCGTAAGCTGGCATCATAAAGATGCCAAGAAGGCAGATTTGTTCCATAAAAATGGCAGAGATTAATAATCCTTGGAAACTGTGGCATGTCTCCCAATTGAAACACTTCTTCGTCTGTCTACTTTTGCTAGAAATTAATTCATGTGACTGGCATGTAATATGGATGTTGTCTATGATACTGTATCGGACATGGTCAATTTAAGATCCAGACAGTAGAGTAGGAGGGTTAGACGGTTTGATAATTGATGTCACCTTCACATTCGTCTGATTTGTTTTATTGTTCTCTGCAGTCGAGAGGAAAGGAAGTTCAAGGTGACCATGATTATTTGTATGTTGATTTAAATTTGAAAGATGATTTCCTAAAAAACATATCCTGTCTGATTCTTGGGCGATTGGATGTTAAGCTATTTGACATAATTTTTTTGGAGATATTAGCACCATTCTTCTTCATCGAATAGATGGTTGAACAAATAGTGATTCAAGGTTTGTAATTTAGCTGTCCCTCCTCCCTTTCATTTTCCACATGGGAAAATAATTTGCTGGAAGTTGAATGGATGCAAATTTGCTGCGAGAGAAGATTTGGATGAAGGTTGTCAAAATTGAAATTCATTTTACCGGAGGAAAAAAAAAAAAAAAAAAGGCAGGTTACATGCTGGACATGTTGATGATTAGACATACACGTGCTAGCCATGGTGAGATGATTAAAGTATAGTCAGTGCGTACGCTGGAGTTTGGTCACTATGAACTAGAAAAGTGTTACTGCATATATAGTTGGAACTAACAAAGTTGAGGACTAAGGAGGGCTCATTTTTTCTTGGTCTATGTTTATAACATTCTTACGTTGTTGGTTGGTACACAAAGTATTAAAGAACATGTTTATGAAAGAAAATGACTTATGGCTAGGTCTATGAACTTGTGTTTTGACCTGAGTGAGAAATCAGATGATTACTGTCAGAATTCAGAAGTTAATGAGGGTGGAGGTAAGGAGAAGTTGTGAGTTGTATGATGCTTTGAGATGGATTTTGATTAATCTGGCAAGGTTTGTTGGGACTCTTTTACTGTTTGACCATTTGGTTTTATATGGTATGCAAACTAATATGCTGGATTGCTCAGCTTGACTTTGTGTACCTAACCATTTGAGGTTTGACATTGTGTAATTCTGATTTTTTTTTTTTTTTTTTTTTTTTATGGGGGTTTGCCATTTGTGTATATAAATTTTTTAATTTTTTTTTTTTAAAAAAAAGTTTTGTATATAATAAAAAATTTTTATTTTTATTTTCTAAAATATTTTTAAAAAAAAAATAATAAAAAAAAAGGCCACACCCCCAAAAAAAAAAAAAAAAAAAAAAAAAATCAGAA
>Ga0099825_1005931_pt1 | contig 15510 bp, 7 predicted proteins | sample SiratroredBW_FD_76838 | JGI IMG/M metagenome (GOLD analysis project Ga0099825, IMG submission 76838) | Root nodule microbial communities of legume samples collected from California, USA - Siratro red BW | ecosystem: Host-associated > Plants > Roots > Nodule | place: USA: California | collected...
AAAAAAAAAACCTAACACAACGTCGGTTATGGTCAAATCCGACGTGGTGATGCACCTCAAAATTCAAAATAGATGCATCACAACGTCGGTTAAGGCACAAGACGACGTTGTGGAAGCATCACAACGTCGGTTGGAGCCTCTTAACCGACGTTGTGATGCATCTATTTTGAATTTTGAGGTGCATCACCACGTCGGTTAAGCGCCTCCAACCGACATTGTGATGCTTCCACAACGTCGTCTGGTGCCTTAACCGACGTGGCATGGAACCCAGTCATTCAATCATCAGTGAATTACACGTCGGTTTGGGTGTTCTAACCAACATTGTTGTGTTTAACACAACGTCAGTTTTGTTAATCGACGTCATGATCAACGTCTCCTGGGTCAACGTCAGTTCAATACCCGACGATAAATGTCTCTTAGAACCGACGATGAAGATCCTTTTTGTACTAGTATGATTACACATTTTCCAAGTATTATTTGCTACTTTACAAGTCATAAATAAATTATTATAATTTTTTTTCAAATGTTGTAAAAATAACACACATTGTAAGAGCTGTTTGTATTCCTTTCTTGGCTAAATTGCCATAAATGGTTAAACTATTTTGTAATGCTTTCCAAACATGTGATTAGGCCGGAGATAATTTTTTTATTTTTTAAATTTTCCAAACATGTGATTAGGCAGGAGATAATTTTTTTATTTTTTAAATTTTAACATATTCTTCTTTTTCCTCTTTCACCATATCATTGCTCAATTTCTTATATGCAAACTTGATAGTATACTATTCAGAATCATTTTCTCTTAAATCTGTTTATATTTTCTCAAAAAACCTTACACTTTATATTCATACACGTATATTTCTATTTTGTATTTATATATATTTAAATATAACGTATTATAATACGCGTAAATCTAATTTGAATTAATGAAAGTTTAAATTTCTTCTCTCCTACTTTTTTATATTAATATCTTCAAATTTAAATGTTCCTCATGTCATGATATTATTTTTTCTCTTCCAGTAAAAATTATTTTCTATCTTTAATTCAACTTCCTTATCCACAATGAAAATCATTCATCAATGTTTTGTGTTGCAACATACTAGTTCATTATCATAATTATAATATAAATATCATAATATAAAATAATTTAAAGTATATTTAGAATACTTAAAGCAATTTATAACTTTTTCATATTTTATTTTATATTAATCTTATAACTTCAAATTTGAGTAAATTATATCTAACTTAATTATAATTAGATTTTTAAATATCAAAATTTATTAAATTTTTGACATATTTAAAATTACATGAGATTATTAACTACATATCAATGGTTTTAAAAATTAAAAATCAAGTTAAAACTTATCATATTGATTAAGCTGACCCTAAACAGCGTTGAATATGAGATAATTTAACCAACACTATATATATTCAGCCTTTAAAAGTTGTGACTAGTGAATTTATATATATATATATATATATATATATATATATATATATATATATATATATATATAATATTTTTAAATTCTTTGCATATGTTCAATGCTACATTGCTACCTACTTTAGATTATCAATATTTATTCTCTAATATCCTGTTACGTTAAAATGAATTTCTGTTTTCTTCAATACTTCAATACAAACGGTTCTTTACTTAAGTAAACTACATTTTACAAATTGAAACTGAAACTATCACTAGCACCTATCTTTCTTTCAATTTTGAAGTTATGATGCGTGCGCAATATTTCTCTTTCAACATTTAGACCTAAAAAGATCATTAACTGAGTTTTTTTTTTTTTTTTTTTTGGATTTAGCTCCTAATTTTTTATACAGATTTTTCTTCATGTTGTAAGTTTTTTCTTGCTTTTTAAGAAACACGCTAGCTTCTTCTTTTCTTTTTCCTCTCTATTATTTAATACATTTCCTTTTATTTTCTGATGCTTATTTTATAATATTATTTGGAATATTGTAGGAGAATATCGAATAAAGGGACTTAAGTTTGGCTAACCACACAACCATGTTTATTCTATGCTGTGAAAAATTTTGTGAACAACTCACTTTTCATGTGCTAAATAGTTGACTTTTAAAATATTCCAGTTACTAGATGCATTGAACTATTTTTTAGAATAGTTTTGTTGAACTAGTTTTGAAACAACAAATTGAGTTAGTTTTTAATAGGTTTTATTTTTTACTGATGACTTTAGTTTGATCCTAGTCTAACTCGTTTTCATAATAGTTTTTTCCTGTCCCTACTAACAAATACTTAAATCTTTCACCCTATTTCTTATCTTTAAACTAGAAATCTTATCAATTTGTCCCAAGAGCATATTACCGAAGTTCACAAAAGTCCTTTTATAAGGTTTATGTCCTTTGTTGATAGTTTATAAAGTCCTTTGATAATTTTTCAATTATGACATAAAAACTTTGAATTTCGAAAGTTCATATAAGAAAGGGTCTTCAAAATTTTGTTGAACTCTCATTATAGTTACTTTCTACTTAAGATTCTTGTCAAAACATTCTATTCAAATCTTTATAATCTTGACTGTCAAAACATTCTATTCAAATCTTTATAATCTTGACAATAAGGAGAAAAACTTTTCATAAGGAGCCAGCTTATAAAAGAAGATGTCTTACTCTCAATTGGAGAAGTTTTTAGCATATACCTCGCCAACTTGGAAGACAACCTTTTATGTATACTTTTAAATATCCTAATTATTCAACATATCAACAATTAGAAGTTTGTGGAGAAAATTTGTTTCTTAACTAAATTCACAATTTGGAAAATTCTTTGAGTGACTTTCATTTTTTGAAGATAAATATTTAAGGATCACTCAAGAAGTTCGTGCTAACGTTTAAGAGCAATGAGTCAGGTTGAGCACAAACAGTAGTTATCCATTACTTTTCTAATTAAAAAAATCTTTACTTTATTACTTGTTTTGTTACGCACCCGAGTGCATGCTTAAAAAAATACCCATATGTAAGAGAAGTGACAACTCTCATGACACGAATATTAGATCAAAGTAAAGATGAAACCAAGAACTATAAGGACGAGAATGTTAGTCGTTTGTTGGCTAAGAGGAATGACAATTCTCACAGCACAAGCATCAGATCAAAGCAAAGATGAAACCAAAAACTAAGAATGAGAATGTTAGTATGGAAGATCGAATAAAAGACATGTTTCATGAAATTGATCAAGAAAGGTTTTACCAAACACATGCTCTATGTGTGATAAATTGAATAGTGATCTAGAAGAAACTTTGTATCCCAAGTGTACAAACTTCTTTCAGTTTTCTTTTGTGTTAAGACTCTTGAATTTGAAGGCAAAATATAGGTATAGTGATAAAAATTTCATTAAATTATTAGAACTTTTGGAAGACATGCTACCAAGCAATAATACAAAATATACTTTCTTTGGCTAACAAATATGCATGTTATAGACATGTATAAGAACATTGAGACAAACTAAACACATACAAACATCATGCATAGAAACACATGCTCAATACAAACTCATTCAATTGACTCAAATGCACTATTTCTCTTATCTCTAAATGCAAGTTGCACCATCACATATGAAGTAGTTTAAAAATACATGGACCATATCATACTACAAAAGACTATCACAATCCACTTTCAACTAGAATAAAATTTAACAATAACTGGTTGAGATAGTATACTTGGTCATGGTTGTCAATCATCCCACTCATTAACAAAAGGTTCCTTGCTAAAAATTTCTCGAGTTAAGGTAAAAGACCATAAAGACCCTCTTATATACACTCACATCCACATCTAAGAAAAAAATGAATGAATAAATTAAACATATACACAAAATACATAATAAATAGATGGATTATTTATTGTATATCTCAAATCACCAAACATAACTCGTATTTTCACAATTTTAAACCATTACCCAAACTTCTCAAATGACAAAGTTTAACTTGGGTTCCACGATACTAAGTTATTACTTAAAATTCTCACAATATACAGAAAACACACAAACTCACATTTTGTGATCCCTACAAACCTCAAAACAAATCAAGAACTTACACATAACACAAGATCTCACAACAAACAACATAAATAGTAAGCAAAAATTATCATAGCACAACATATCATTCATCATTATACATCTTAAGATATACATTTTCATACATATATAACGAGCATAATTTTACTCACACTTACAACATTTAATCATAGATTTCTTGTACTATAATTATGACCCAAATAAACTCAATTAGATTAATCTTATTTAGAACAATTCATAATTATAGTCCAATAAATTTGTGATTAAATGTTCTAAGTGTGATTAAAATTATGCTTATCAATATACATTCATAAGGTTAGTTTTAGACAATGACAAGTTTTCATGTGTGAACCTTATTATATATATTGATGAACATAATTTTACTCATATTTAAAACTTTTAATCATAAATTTCTATAAAGTTTACTATTATCTTATTAAAACATAATATAATTATATACAAATTTTGTCAAGATTTATTTCAATAGTTTACTATGCTTAAAATAAGGAAGAATATCTCTACTTTAATCTTGACAAATTCACCTTGGCTAACTAAAATAATCATAACTCAAGTTATATATATCATATTTTAGTGAAACTAGCACCATTAGTTATATAGCATTTAGGATTATAACTTTTCTGAAGACGGTTTTCCGTAATTCAGTATAAAATCATGCGTAAACGAGGTCATAAACTCTTAAAGTAAAATACACTCTCTCGCAAGTCTTTCACACCTTAATGTCCTAAGTTACACCCCATTGAGTGAACTTGTGACATAATCTCTCTCCACACACCTCTCATACTTTTGTATTGCATGTTAAAATTATTATTACAAACTTTTAACTTTATTTTCAATATAAAGATATATCTTTGATGATACATTTCAAACTCTAAATACTAATGAACACAAATTACAATAAATTAACTAAAAAACAAAGAGCACAAATTCAATAAATTAACTAAAACATAAAGAGCACAAATTCAACCACTTTAAATCTTGTGAGTACAATGAAGGATCAACATTTGAATTGATTTTTATTAAAGAAGAAAATGTTAAATTCTATTATATCTTAATTATTAATTGCTACAAACATTCATCTTAATTTCCTAATCCATCAATTAGAACCTAAAATTCTAATTGATCAATTAAATCATGTTAATTTTTCACATATTTTTGTAAAGCAATTAGATCCCGAAGTCCTAATTTTTTCACGTAGAGCACAATTTATATAACTAGGATCCTAGGAGCACAATTACATAACTTAATAATTAAACTAGAATTAGTTAGAACTAATCGTAACACTCCAATCACATGCAACAAAATTATATTAAAGTTTAGAACTTGTCTTTCTACTTATAGTTTTTATAAGCATGCATATATGAGAGACTCCTTCTCTCAAAGAGTAAGAAACTAAAGAAGTGTATAGCAAAAATAGAGAAGAGTTAATCCCTATTTATACACTCATGAGTGATCTACAGTTGCACTTCTAAAAACCAAGACCAACTCACTCCAAACAATTTTCATTTCTCAATGCTATCAACTTTATTTTATTTTGATAAGAAACTTTTATTTTATATTCTAAGCCTAATGAAATAATCTAATTAAGCCAATTAAACAATTATATTACATAAATTTTAAGAAAAAAAAATACATTGTTACGTAATATTCATCCCAAATTTTGCTATATCGAAAAGTTAAAGATAAGCCTCATTTACTCTTACGCTTCCAAGTAGAATTTTAAAAAATAGTTTCTCATCCTCATTTCTATATAACTTGGACTAATAGAATTTGTAAAAATAGGAAAAATACAGAAGAGGAGTGATTGAATTGTGTATTTAATTTTATGATTTTTACAATTTTTACAGAAACCAAAGTTTGATCAAAAATAATATGACAAAGTTTTAACATGACAAAAACAATATGACAAAGTTTTAACATGACTGAGGTTTTCACAAGATCAACATCTCACAAAGATAATCAGATGAAATTTTTAAGTCGACAAATGCAATGTCATAAAATATTATAGTGGAGAGATTTATGTTTGATTTTCTACACTAGTTCATCTAAAAATTCATATTATGTCCAGTTCTTGACCAACGCAATCATGTTTCTTTATGTAGACGCTATAAGATATAAGACAAGTATTCTTTGGATCTTAGTCACTCCTGGCTAAAACTAATTATTATTTGAATCGCAACCACTCCTAGTTATGCCTGAGTACTATTTTGGAATATAACTACTCTTGACTAAGAATAAGTATTATTTAGAACACAACCACTCATAGCTAACACAAACTTGTTTATACGCAGCACATAATCTAAATAAATAATCGTAGGTTTGCTAACTAAAAGAGGGTAATGTTCTAAGACAGATACAAGATAAAAGAAATACTCTTTTAGGTTGATAAGTATCATAAACAATGTTCTTGCCTTACAGTTAGGGCATAAGATTTTTAGGTTACACTTATCTTAACTTAGAAAGATGATGTAGCTTTAATAGAATTCCCTTATATCGACTCGAAAAGAATGATATGATGTTAATTGAGTTAACATATCTCCACTCAAAAAAGATGATATGGTTTTAAATGAGCATACTTATCTAAATTTAGGAAGGATGATATGATGTTAACTCAACTCATCTATCTTGACCAAAAAAGAATTATATGATTTTCATTGAACTCACCTATCTGGACTCCAAAAAGATGATATGGTGGTACTTAAGTTCGTTTATCTCGACTGCAAAGATGATATGATGTTCATTAAGCTCACTTATCTTTACTTAGAGGACTAATATGGTATTAATTAAGCTAATCTATCTTGACTAGAAAATGATGACACGATGTTGATTGAGAACCTATCATGACTTGGAAAATGATAATATAATGCTTGTTGATCTCACCTATCTTGACTCTAAAGGATAATATGATGTTAAGGCTCACTTGTCTCAACTTCAAAAGGATGATATGTTTTTAGTTGAGCTTATCTATTTCGACACAGAAGAATGATATAATGATATATATTTTTTTTATACATATGTGATTGTATTTTTATAAATTTATTTATCTTGTGGATATAATTTAGAACAACTTTTATTTAACATGTACTGATTTTTAAATACGAAGATAAATATAAAAGAATAAAATTAATACTAGTTAAAAAATAATATCATAAATTGTAAGTGAATCAGAATGTTAGATTTGTGAAAGAATAAGGAAGAAGGAAATATATTCAAACTATAAAGTGAGACAAATAGAAAATTTGATTTTTGGTAGGAAAAAAAATATCTTTCCTCTTTAATTATTAACTCACTTCCTTACCATATTAGTAAAAAAATATTCATCATGATTAATAGAGAAGATATTAGTATTTCTTTTTAGAATGAGAATTAAATAGAGAGTTAATTCCTTGTGTGAATATATTTGTATTTTAAGGTTGTTTTAGGAAAATAAAAAGATATAATATGTTCTTTTTTTTTTAATAAGAAACATATAATTTTTTTTTTGCATATATGTGATTGTATTTTTATAACTTTATTTATTTTAAATTTATTAAGATTAAGTGGATATCTTTTAGAATAACTTTTATTTGACATGTATAGATTTTTAAATAAGAAGATATAATGGGTAAAATTAATACTAGTTAAAAATTAATATATTTAATGTTACATGCTATTCTCTCTAACAAGCATGACATGATGGTTACATATTAATATATAAAATTATTTATAAAGATTTAAAACTAGAAGGTATTATAGTCATTACTTTTAATTGAACTTATACTATTGCAAAAGAAATAAAGATAAAATAATATTAAATAAGTGAACACCCAAAAGTTATATATATATATATATATAGCTGTAAATAACAAAATTGTTCAATTTTTATTTTATTTGTCTCTATTTAATACAATAAATATATGTGTAAATATTTAAAAAATTGAAAACATATAAAGAATGATTGATAGAAAAATGTAACTAACCAAATTTAATTTTTTTAAATGAAAATAAAAATTCTTCAAAAATCCAACTATCTAAAAGAAAGATAATAGATAATAATTGGAAGATATTATACCTAATACTTAACCTGTACAAGTTTACACATGATATAATATATATTTTTTTTAATAATCTAAACATTAAATCAAATTGAAGGAATTGATATTTGATTATATTTATAATATATTTGTTTCATTTAAAAAATGTAACATGCTACCTAAAGTCTCCGAACTTCAATTAATAACTTGTTTCATTGTCAGGGAACACACGCACAACAAGGTAGCTTGGAAGTTCTCGGTTTATCATCTCCATAAATTGAGAACAACCCTTTTTCTTCAATCTTTCCCTTTCTCTCCACAAAAATGAAAACCTCAATCCAACATCACATTCATATTTCTTGGTTACCTTTGGAGGTCACAATATTTTAATGGTCTTTGATCCATTTCTACTGGCGAATACGCATGCAACAATTGTGGTGAGTTGAGGGATTTTGGGGACTTGTGATTTGTCGAATATTACTTAGGGTTAGACAAGAGGCACAAAATCAGGCAAAGACCAACATGCTCAACTATGAATACGATGGGTGCTTCGTCATTATCACATCCCAAGAGGTCCTGGTAGGTTGATATACTTTAGATGACTCTGTTCTGAGTACATAAAAACAACCATTTGAAGTGTGTCACGTGTGGTTCTACTTCACAAATAAATGTTAACTTATTTAATATTCTTGTTAAGAAAACTAAAATAAATCATTTAAATTAATAAGATGTTGATTAAAACTTTTCAAATTTTGTTAATACAAGTCAAAGTTGGTCTCCTTATAATTTTTAACTAAAATTTGAGTAGTTTTATAATCATTTTAAAAACTAGTAGTTTTAAAAAATAGAGTATTATATTGGATTTCCTAATATTTAATATACTAAGCATAATAAGTAAATTTGTATTAATGAACTTTATTTAATGTTCATGAAATTTATTCTTATTGAGTGTTGTCTTTGTGTTTATACTAGTTGCTGCTTTAAATTATTAGAGCAGTTATAGTTTATTTAATATTTTATTTTAAAATTTATGAAGTTAAATTATTATTTTTATTAGTTGTTATTGAATAAAATTGTTTCATTTTGAAATGAATTACTAATAATATTATTTATTATTTTTTTATAATTTTTTAAGAAAGATTAGTTAATAAATATTTAAAGGAATACAACTGCTGGATATGAAATAAAAGGATGGACATGTGTTTTTATTGAAAAAAAAACAAAACACAAAGATAAACATGTATAGGAAAACTTAGGCACCTCACCATTCTAACAAAAAAAATATAATATTTAACATTTTTTATTGCAAATGAATGACATAAGTTCCTAAAATTTTGGTCATTGTTGTACCTACGGAATTTCCAAGAGAAACATTAATGAATTCTTTTTTCTATCTTTTATAGCATTCAGTGTGAAAGTGACGTCCATTTTTGGATTCATTGACATGTCCTTAGCAGTTGTGACCTTGATTACTAACTGATTAAAATGATTTTAAAATATTTATTTCAATTATGTGAGCGTGCAATGTTTAATTTGTTTATTTTTCTTTTAATTAGTTTATAGACATAGTTGTCACTGATTCACGGAGATTCCTGAAGACTCATCTAGAGAATCTTCCACACCTATATACAAAAAGTATAAGGATGAGTCTTCTTTGGATATTTTGTTTTGTTTTCTAAATTAATCAAAATAGATTGCGTCTTTTAAATTAAATTAAATCTATTGAATTTGATTAGAGCATGGATCGAAGATGGAAATTGACTTAGAACAATAAATTTGAAAAACCAATTTGTTAATAAAATTAAGATGGATTTATTAGAATCTTCTGTATAACCGGTACAATATTGATTACACTGATATACTTTTCTAAAGAGAAAATAAATTTAGCTGATTTAATTATTAAATTATATCTTTTTACTTTTTTTATGATTATTTATATTATTTTTTTAAAATTAAAAAATAATAACATAATCAAATAATTTATATTTCAGAAAATAAAGTTTTGTAATGGAGTTTGTGAAATTTTCAATTACACTAATAATTTAATTATCATTATTCTTATAGTCAATTATATCTTCTACTTTAACTCTTGATCAATTTTTTAGAGTTTCAATGTGTTCTTCTGTTAAGGAAATGATGGATGTGTTATAATACTTATGTTAAGGAGGATGAGGAGTATAAGGATCAACCTAAACATACTATGAGTATCTTAAGTAAGATTATACAAAATTTGATTGTCCTTTGTTCAAATTGAAGCAAAAACTTAAAGAAACGAATTACATACGAATTTTACATACGGATTCATTACATACGAATTTATTATCTACGGATTCAAATCCAAATATAATTACATACGGATTTATTACATATGAATTTTATATACGGATTTTACATACGGGTCCAAATCCATACGTAGTTTACCTATGAATTTTTCTGTAGATATATTAATAATTAATTTTATCAAAATTATAATAATTATTATTAACATTATTATTATTATTATTTTATTTAATATTATTACTAATTATTATTATTATTAATTACATTAACATTATTATTATTAATAAAAATAAATAATATTATTAAAATTGGTATATATATATATATATTATTAATGTATATAATTAATAATATTATTATTATTATTTTAATATTAATATTAAAATTTTTTATAAGAGTAATTTTAATATTATATTATTAATATTACTTTTGATATTATATTTATTAATATTATTAGAATTATTATTAATATTATTATTATAATAAATATTATTACTGTTAACTTATATAATTAAAAATATTATTATTATATTTAATATTATTTTTAAATTATTATTATTATTAATAATAATAACAAGGAATAATAACAATGAGTATATGATTACAAAGTTGATGTTGGTATAGTGGTTATAACTTGTATATGTATGTTGAAGAAACCTGAGTTTGATAACAAGTGTAGAATCATCAAGTAAAACTAGTATGAGCAGTTCTAATTTTTAAACTCATGAAAACTATGATTAAGTGCTTGATGGACTTAATAAATTACTTGAAGAAGCAAAAAGTCTCTCTCATTCTAATAATAGATATAAAGGAGAGAATAAATAACTTAGAGAATAAATTAAAACAATTGCAAGAGGAAAATAATAATTTGAAAACAAATATTGATGCTTTAGAAATGACATGAAAAATCTTCACGTAATTATAAATCAAATTCTAAAGAAAAAACTCGTTATTGTAAAAATTGCAAGAAGCATGTAGAAAATATAATACTTTTGAAAACTCTTGCAAAATTTATATTAAGAAAAGCAAATCTAGATGCACTCCTAAATTTACAAAATTGTGTTCGGGATAAAACTAGAAATCTAGATGCACTCCTAAATTTACAAAATTGTGTTCGGGATAAAACTAGAATTGGTTTTACACATAAAAAGAAACATAAAGCTTTTAGATTTTTTTTTCAAATTAAAAAAAAACATCTACTTCACCACTTATGACTTATTTATTGTTTAAATACATCAAACACATGTTATATAAAAAAATTATGGTATTCCTAATGTAAAGTATATCTAGATTATCAGATAAAACCTAAATAGTACTAACCTTAAAGGACCGAATATAACTTATGTACATAAAATTTCCTGTTAATATGTTTTGCAAACATATGTTGTAGCCAAGAATTGACAGTGACTGCTAGAGACGTATGATTGGTGACTCTGACAAATTCAATAAAATTTCGTTGAATAAAGTTCAGACAATCTTTATTGAGTAATTTAATTCTAATAGATCCTTTTAGAAAATACTTCTTAGTACTTACCTTTTATTCTCATTGATAATATTACTCACATCTCATAGCAAACCCATGTTCCTTGTATCATTGATTTTGAAAAATCGACTACAACAATACTTGAATTTTAAACCTGTTTAAAGAAATTGAGTCTAGTTCCACTGTAACATCGCTTATTGGTAGGAAAATTCATACAACAAACACACAATACAATACTTATAGACCAAATCTAGCTTGGCAATAGCATGAACAAATAAAAGCTATAGTAACAAAGTGCAATGATCATGTCATGGTGTAGACTGTGCAAAATGGAAAAAGCAATATATGGGGTCCATGCTCATGAGGAAACCCATATTGGGTTCACGTGAATGCTGGGGTACGTTGTGTAAGAGTGTTGGATCCATGGCACAGATGGAGTGGTTTCTATTATTGCATGGAAGCGATAGAGAAGGAGAAAGAGAAATAAAGCAAAAAAGAGAAGCTTGGATAGGATTAGGTTACAACTAAGGTAGGGACTGCGAAGAACTAAGTTTTCTTGACTTAGAACATATCCTCGCTTTATAATAGACCTTTATAATAGAAAAGGAATCAATGGACCCCAATTTTTTTGTTAAATAAAGGTATCAAACTGTTGGATCAAAAACTAATTCTACGGAGTATAAGGATACCACTAAATAGTTTAGTTCTCAAACGTTTGCTTTTCTAGATATATAAAAGCAAAGATTAGTTTTCTTTTTCTATAGTGGCAAATTTATCTATAAACTATGTTACATCATGTTAACCCGAATTTTGATATTAACCATCATTGATCATACCATTAAGGTTCTGTTATTTGGTCAAATATGATATTCCCCTTGCCCATGTGTATGAAAGCATTGTCATATAGTCTCTTATTTGATAAAGATGATTTTAGAACTCGTTTATATTATACAAGAGTGTCCCTCTAAAACCATTTCTCATCAACTTCAAATCCCCTTAAGCCAAAAAAGAGAAAGGTTTAAGACATAGAACATATGTATACAGAACCAAGTTTAAAACGAAAGTCATGTCACCTTGAGGTTAGGAACAAAATACACCACAATTTAAGGTTAGGATATGGCACAAATGTTGAGGTTAAGATAACTGACAATGGATTGTTGAATTTAGGACGATTGAGTTTAAGAAAAGTCAGGTTATACCAATGAGAGCAAGAAAGGATTTGGTGGACGAGAAAGAAAATTAATAGTTTAGGGAAACCAAATTTTTTTCGAGTGCTTACAACTACAATGAAAGATGTTATGTAAACTAAAAAAAATCAACATTTTGGAAATTTAATTTTTCAAGAATTCATTTATCGGAATTCATATATATAATTTGTAGGTAATGCATGACTTTATTTATCTACTAATTTAATTACTATTATATATGAATAATATTCTTTAAAAAATGTCTTGCCTCGATGTGCCAAAATTATATACAAATTATATTTAAAAATAGCTTATACAAAACTATTTTACGGTTATATGTGAAAGAAGTCGCATGTAAGTCAATTTCAGGTATAGAGAGTAATCTATACATAATGTCTATATGTAAATCCTATTTTATCAATAGTTTCAAATTCATAAGTAATTATCAGCAAGTAACTAGCAAATCTCTTGTAGTGCCATTAGATGTGATTAAAACACATGTTTAAATGAACTTGATTTATACATATTTGTAATTTATATTTTATATGCTGGGCCTTAATCCTCATATATCCAAGTCTTATTTTGCATTCATATAAGATGACCTCTTAATTATCTTCATACTTCTTTGTGAAAGCAGGTCAAAACATAAGGGAGAGTTGAATTGTCTTTTAAATATTTAAATATTGTTTAGAACACAACCACTCCTGACTAAAAATTGAGTGTTGTTTGGACCTCAACAACTCTTGGTTAACCCATTAAATATTCTTTGGATCACATATACTCTTAGCTAAGACACTGAGTACACTACAAGAAAAAGATTATTTAGACACCAATTTTCTTAGCTACCAAATGAAATGGTTACTAATTATGACCAAAATAGTCACCAAATTAGATTTTTCTTGCTAAATAACTACAAAATAGAAGTAATGATTGAATTTAGAGACCAATTAAGTCAAATAGTTGGTATCTAACATTAGCTACCAAGGTTTTAGTGACCTATACCATTAGATTTTAAATTAGTCTCTAACTTAATTTGGTTATTTTGGTCACAATTAACAACCATTTTATTTGGTAGCTAAATATTGGTCTCTAAATAGCTTTTTTCTTGTAATGGTATTCTAGCCACTTTTAGCTAAACACAAGTATTATTTAGAAAGAAGTCACTCCTGACTAATGGTTTGGTAAAAGATTAGAGTGATCTGAAAAGTCCCAAAGTTTTTTCTCAAAAAAGAAAGAGGTAGTATCTTACAATGAATACAATGTTTAATCACTCTACTAGTTTGTTATTTGAACAATGGAATTAATAGCATTTTGCACTCTTGATCACTTGTTCTCTATTTCTTCAACTTTAAAGAATTTTTTAGATAGTGAAAAGAGTCTTTTATAATCCTTTTCTTTTTGTTGAGAGTCTTCACTTCAAATCTTCATTTTCATGTCTTTGTTTGTTCACACATGAATGTAGAGATGCATTAAATGCGTTTCATTTAACATTTTAATAGATGGCATGACTTATCAGGTTTTCATCAAAAAGATTTCAACCAAATAAGAGAAAAGAGTATGATTCTGTACAAGTCAAACAGTCCTTCCAAAGTTGACATAGGGTGCATTAGAATGCATTGGCGTGAAGTAGCTTTAGCGCGTCCTTCAAGAGATCTTTTACATTGAAGTGAGGTCTTCTTGGTAGATGTGCAGATGAGAATATTGTTTGCAACACATAATAAACTGATAAAGATTTTGTTAATTATATTGTTAACCTGCAATACTATGTGTAAGTGGTCTTTGTTTCTTAGAAGAAACACAAAGAACACGTGTTCTATCATTTTCATCAAAGCACCTACGTCTCACATGATCTATTATATTGTGTCTTATAGATGAAGCATATTCATGCTTTATATTTTGTTGTTTTAATAATGCTTAATCCAAACAAATAGGGTATGATGTATTTTTCTCTAACATTCTTGTTGAAGAAGTTATCCTTTCTCTTTTTGGGAACCTCTTGTTTCCTCACTAGTTGAGTTTTCTGACTCAAGCTCAAAACTATCATTCTCCACCTCTAGAGCCTTTAGAGCCCTAGTTTCTATGCATATACTTTGAGTCTACTTTGAAGTAGATATTGCTTGTAGACATTTGTTAGATATTGTTGAGGCCTCCTTTTGCTCACAATCTTGGAGATGCACCTTATGCACTCTTAACATTCCTAACAACTCATCTATGTGAGCTTTCTCAAGCCACGAGCTATTGACAATGGTGCTGAAGATTTGATGAAGTCAAGAGAAAGATAAGCATGAAGAATCCTTGAAGACTTAGTGTGTGTGTGTGTTTGTGTGTTGTTGATGCTCAATCTACAGTAATCATAGTTGATAAAAAGTGCTCTAAGAATTTTTACAAGTAAATTTAGCTTTGATGTCAATCAGCAAGAAAATAATATACTAATTCTTTTACAAAAATATTTTTAAAAATTAATAAGTTGAAAATACTTTTAGTAAAATAAATTGATTTAGG
>Ga0099825_1005934_pt1 | contig 15506 bp, 10 predicted proteins | sample SiratroredBW_FD_76838 | JGI IMG/M metagenome (GOLD analysis project Ga0099825, IMG submission 76838) | Root nodule microbial communities of legume samples collected from California, USA - Siratro red BW | ecosystem: Host-associated > Plants > Roots > Nodule | place: USA: California | collected...
GCTCCTGATAGTGGTCCTCTGCCTCCTCAATATAAAGTAGGACCTTTTTTTTCATAACACCCTCAAAATGATCCTTTGCCTGTAAAATTTTTTTAAAAAAAAAAAAAAAAAAAGCCAACGCAATTTAAAAAATAAATGGAACAGAAGATATTTTCAGGTATTCAATAAAAAAAGAAAAGAAAAAACCTTTTTTGCTGAACCCATTTCTTTTTCAATTTCTACAAGTTCACTCTCAGCTTTCTCCAGGGCAGCAATTTCACCATTCGCTGATTCTACATTTTATGGCACCCAATAGAATATGCATCACATAACCTTTCTACAATTCAATAAACGGAACTGCAGATGATCTCACTGTCATAAAACAAATAACTCGTATTATATCATACCACACAGTTTGTCAAATTTTACTTTAAGATCATCTGCTTTTCCTGCTGCTTCAAGCCCCTTTTTCTGAAGGCCCTCTAGCAAAACTTGTTCTTCTTCTATTTTTTTCCGGATATCCTAGTGTTCAGTGAGAATAAAACATCATTTAAACTGAGAAAAAAATATCACATTTGCAATGTCATAGGAACCAGTAGCAGGTTTTAAAAGTTTTGGGCCCAAGGTATAAGAAAAAACTCAAGGAAGTAAGATTCATGTTTCAGACAACTCTAGAATTCCAATCAAGCATAACTAATTAGTTGGTTTTGTGTCTCTCCCTATTTACCAAATTTATAACTTGACATCATGACTATTTCTAACCCTTTAATACAATATACTTCCTATGTTACAAATGTTAGCACACGTACATAAAATATAGAAGAAAAATCAGACAGAGAGAGAACAAGGGATATGGGCACCGAACATAAAATTTTATTTCTCACAACTGGTTATCACGTATACAACATCTCTATTCATAAATTTTATAGTACACATTACAAGAAGTTAGTAAACAACCCCCTAACTACCTAATTAACATAACGACCGGCTACTAACTCAATTATTAACAAAACTTCCCCTCAATTCAGATTAGCAACAGACTGCACCCTATCGTGTCTCTAATCAACTTGAACCAGTCAGCCTTACGAGGCTTTGTTAAAATTTACAGCACAACTCATTCTTAACATTTGATGGATTCAATTATAAGTCTCTTTCTAAGATATAAAAAGAAAAATTGATAATTGCCTATATTAACAAATGACATGACATCTTTTTGTCTACTGTTAGCAGAGATGTAGGGCAAAGGACACAACATCCTTAAAGTTGCATCCCTCATCCCCTACCCAACCAAAAAAAGTATGAAAGGAAAAAAAAAATAAAAGTTTTCACTGCACTTTTGTGCCTTCACAAAATTATTAACACTACTGCTTAGAACAAGTAGAATGTCTAGTTGAAGAATGGAATGGATGATAGAGAACAAACTGAAATTTCTTCAACAAGCTCATCAACAGAGGACAAGGGTGTTGCACTATTTTCAGCGGCGTGCAAATGCATTTCTTCCTCCAAAGCTAGCTTCTTAGAAGTAAAACTTTTACCTGCATTTACACATTGTCTCTACAAAGAAAGAAAACAAAACAAAAAAGTATCAGATCAAGCACACATCAGTACGTGAGTTAAAAGGTAATAACAAAATTTAATGATTCCTTTCTTCAAGCATAAAACAGTTTTATCTTATCCATTTTATTATTTTTTTTAAATATTACTCACATTTTAGAGGATTTAGAATTGAAGTTCTCCTTTCAGGGTATGTTCTTTTTGCAGTCACGTAGCAGTCATGGTTGTAGCTTACCATTGGAGTTAGTTCTCAGGGATTTATTTAAACATGAAGCAGAGTTTTATCATGCGGTGATAGATAAAAGTTATCAATTCTTTCCTTCAAGCAATATGATATTCCAAAGAATTTTTTGAAAAAAAATTATAATCTAATAATACAAAGTTTTACCTTAATAGAACTCATATTTTTGTCAAGTTCCTCAAGCTTGACTTCTGCCACTCTCTTATTTCTTTTACAGTCATTGGCAAACCCTTGTTCCTCAGATGCTTCAGCATGAAGTTTCTCAATCTCATCTTCAAAAGAACCACAAAGACGACTAGTTCTTTGCCTCTTATTTGGTTGAAGAACAGTCTGCACTGGACCTCGAGAAAACCTAAAAAGAACTTAAATTAGGAAACATAGTTCCAACTCGTGGGCAATGGCCTGAAGATGCATGCATTCCATCAGTCTGAAGCTTTGATCCATACTGCTACATACTAAAACTTCTGTACTGAATTGAAAACAGGAGTTGGAACTTGGATGCATGCTGAAGCATTTGGTTGAAAGAAAAAGGAACATATCATCACAGATAAGTATTGTGTTTCAACGTGTTAGTAGTGCCTAGGAGCATGACTGTGACAGGACTGAATCCCAAAACACTTTTCTCATTGAGGTTCTAAGACAATATCAAGGAAAACTGACTGATCACACATTTTACAAGAAAGACAGCAGCTATTTAATGTCCAAGATAAATAATCTTATTCTTTTCACATAAAAGAGTCGAGGGTAAAAAGATTGGAAAAAGAACCTCAAACACTCAAGTGAGAACCATGGCGAATGCAAGAGCTCTCCTGCAAGGACTCATAATGGGCAAAATCCAAGTTCCACATTGACTAGAAATAGTGACAAAATACAGTATATAAGTGAGGAAAACCGTAACCACAAGCTAGTTTTGTAGAGTTGAGTTAGGTTTAAACTACTTTGTAAAATGATATCAGATCCTATGCTTAATTCATTGAAAGGGTCTCTCACCATGTTATACATATACCAAGCTATTTCACTCAAATGTGTTGTATAAATATGAATCACTAGTAAATAACAGTATCTATTTACAGAAGATGTTGTGCATGCAGGTCACATGAATTGCAATGTCAATTAATAGTGACTTACAGTCTACATCCATTTGCTGTGTAGACCTCCTTCAAATTTTGGATCCTTCGCTCAAAGGCAACCACTTTCCCAATTTCATAATCCTTGACTAGCACTTGTCTCTCAACATTTCCCTAGAGAAGCAAAAAAAGAATATTAAGTTCAAGACAAAAAAATTATCGAAGGGGTACAAGGTGGTTTCAGGGTAAGAGAGAAGTTGGTTCTATAGGTGGCAGTGCAGTTATCATACTAAGTACTACCTTTCAGTTTCGTATTGCAAGGAGCAGTGCTCCATTCCATCATAGTTTAAGTTCTTTCTTCTTCATGCTACGTCATAAAACTTTCACTGTATTAAGGACACTATTCTTTAGCGGACTACATACAATCCAAAAGGAAAACAATAAAAATGATACAGACTCGGATAATATAGTGTCCAAGTCCCACATCAAGCACTATAAGATGTTGCTGGAGTATTTAAGCATTGATTCTTCCCCTTAAGAGCTACATTTTTTGCCCCAAGTGCTTGAGTGCTTATTAATTGGTATTAGAGCTGTTTGTCTAGGCTACCTATTCTGACTGGCAAAGAGTTTTGACCAACAAGGAAGTTGAGTAAATTGCATAGAGTGAAAGCTACTACTGAGACATCAACTCCTAGGAGCAGTGTTATGATAGAGACCTGAGTATTATAGAAGCCTAAGCCCAGAATCAAATAGTATGGGATTTTTGGTATATTTAAATGTTTCAACTTTCAAGGACTTCAAGAACTCCACCAAGCATCCCATATACTAAATGTGGAACTTAGGCACCCCACAATAACCAAGCCTCTACCCAAAACTATTGTTGTTTCCTACATTCATACTTAAGAGCAGGAGGCTGACATCCTTACAAAGCAAGCCTCAGTTTATTAGTCCGGGTTATCCGGCACTTCTCACCTCTCACCCTGATTTGGAGGAGGAATGACAGTACACAATACATACAGCTTATGTTCGAGCACATGCTTTAAACTCTCTCTACATGTATTTGTTCATTAAGTAGCTTAGCTACTTACTCTGACTCCTACCACCTGTCTCTTCTTACAACTCCATTGTAATATAGAAACTGATCTTTTAGTTTAAGGAATCAGGACTTCAATAATCATTTTACAGTTTTATTTTCTGCCTCATTTTCTCTGAATCTCAAAATTCTTTACTACCTAATGACAATTGTTAAAAATGAGATATATTTAATGATATTATCTCAGAATATTTTACAGTATCTTAGATAATCTATTAAGATTTATTCTTCTTTTATACTTTATAATTTGTTTCCATATTTAATTAGGATCTTTACAATCATACAAATATCTTATTACAATAACATTTAATAGAATATGATTTATAGGCATTATTTTAGCATATATACAAGAATAAAATCTCCAATAATTATTTGTATTTATTGCAATTAGATTATACAAAAAGGACTCGGTTATGTAGTCCATAGACACAGTTTTCAGCATCACTTGCATTTATTTTTCTCTCTTTCGACATTTTATCAAAGTAGTGTCATCCTCCATGACTTGTTTTATTACTATTACGCTGTTGAGTTCCCAAAAAAAATAAAGTGGAACTACAATTAGTCACATCTCTTTTGTATCTCTTCTGTCTTGCATAATTGTCACTTTTCCGTTGTGTCCTGGTCTAGGTTTTCACTTTGATTCACAACTGCCATACATCATCGCTGATTTTTTTTTGTTGACAAACCCTAAGCTCCACCTTTCAAATGCACTGACTCTATATGTCCAAGATGCAGTGGCACCAAATTTGTACCAGATGCACTAACCTTGTTTCTATCCCAAAAGTCGTTATCAAACTTAGTTTTAAGTTTGAAAAGCTTGAGTCTCCAATAATATCAGGTTGATATTTCCAAATGTGGTTTGACAAGGACGGGTGTGGTTTGCTTGCCATGAATTTCTCTCAAGCTAATGAGCATTCCATCTATCTGACTCTGACAAAGCTATTGTTCTCTCCAACTATTATTGATTTTAGTGGAGCTCAATTTTTATGTTTTCTTAATTTGCAGTGAATTATTTTCTTGTGACAAGCTAAATCTTAGTTAGCGTAATAAGCTTAAGGAGGAGAGTTAAACATATGAGAAATATCTTATGATATTTATCATAAAAAAAATTAAAATATCTTATAGATGATATCTTAGGATGTATTTTTCTTTTAATTTTATAATTTGTTTCCTTATTTAATTAGAATCTTTATAATAACAAGAATATCGAATTTGCATTAGAATATGATTTATAGGTATGTCATATCATGTATATAGGAATAAAATATCCTACAACTATTTGTATTTATTGAAGTCAACTAGTATCAAATGGGCTGAAGTCCATATACGCAGTTTTCAGAATCCCATGCATCTATTTTTCTCTCTTTCAACAACTATCATAGCCAACCCAATATGTAACACTTCTTTAAAAGAAACCAATAAAAACACTGTCCTTTACACCAAGTAGAAGCCAAGAGCATAAAGTTATGAAGCAACTGCTCATTCAAAGAAATCTCTTCTGAAGATTTGTTAATTGCATATTATGCACCAAAGAGAGACATAATTGCGACATGAATTTGGCTTCTTTTTCATCTCTCACAATATAGTAAAGATAGTCAACAAACACCAGCCAACAACAAAAGGAAAAACCCAACACTCCGAAAATGCAAAAGAAAGAATTCCACAAAAAACTGTTATATAACAATCTCCGAACAAATGTGGTTAACTGAGGATATAATTAATATGCAAGAATTATTAATTTTGGACATGATTGACGGAGAGCTTAGAAAAAAGATAACTTAAGATACAAGAGTTTATAACTGAAGATTTAAAACAAGGATAAGATATCCTCCCACTCCCAGAACAACATTTAGGAAAGAATGGGAAAGAACAAAATAAGGAAAATTTAAACCAAATGAGCTGTGATTTCCTTTAAATAAGCAATGAATATTTCATTGAGATAGGACATTATTTTCAGGAAGCAAATATTAGTCAATTACCTGATCCACTAAGACATTAATCACAGTATGATTCTCACATTGTAAGACAGAAAGAATTGATGGATGTTCTGTGTCAGGAAGCATATGTTGTGGTATTGCCAACCTATACACCAGAAAGTAAAAGAACATAACCACAACCAAAAATATGAAACACATACGAAGACATGGACAGGCAAACAGATATGGAGCTAACAATATACCTTGGGATTGAAAAATCATAAATAATAATTTGAAGCTGACCATAGTTTGCTTCCTTCGCACATTGTCTCAAAAGACGACAATCCGCATGATTAGTCACTATAAAAGAATTGAGCATTCTCCCAATAGCATATTCAAGGGCAAGTGCCCATTTATTACCATGAAGAAGCTTCTGTTAAACCATGAAAGAAATCCAAAATAATAATTTGAATAAGTAATTGACATGCAACACCTATTTATCAAAATTAAGCAACTCTGCTAAACCATAAAAGCAACGTCAAGTAATAAAATCTAGTACGGCAATTAAGTGAGCAACCAACCAGGATTTAATTAATTGACAAGGCTAAAATAAACTTGAAAATTGCATTGCATCAATGAGAAAACTTGGGATAGATAGCATTAAGCATGGAGTCACACCTTTGTAAAGTTAAACTGACAGCCAGATAAAAGAGAATAAATATATAAGAATTTAGAACGAAAGAAAAGAGAATTACAGAGCAAGAGTCCCCCATGTCCTAAGTGCAGAAAAACCAAGGAAAAGAGAAAAATACCAAACCTGATACCTATAAACCCAGTAGAAAAACCAGGTGCATAAACCCAAAATGAAGCAAATAAACCATCTTATCCAAATATGAGATACCGGAGAAAATTATTGATAAATGAGATTAAAATTATATAGTTATATTATGTCAGTGTCTTCATTATTTCTTCTACTGAGAAGAAGGCAACAGCTAAACAAAGAAAGACGCTACATTTCATTCAAATCAAAAGACTCTGCATAAGCCGAGAAATCAATATGTAATATATGCAAAAGGGATGACAAATTATATTACCAGATGGGCACCAATTGGACCAATTGGAGGCATCTTAAACCTTTGGTGGTATCTCTCAATTATTTGTAACAAATTGATTACTTTGGCTCCTCCAAAAACGGTAATCTGCTTCCAAAAATATTGTCAAAGTCATGATATACTGTTCTTAGCAACATTAAAGCAAGGAATTTTATGAAAATTTATTCAGTCTATTACATCTGATGGAAATGAACAAAATACGCAAAAACAAAAACTAAAAGCAACACTTTAAGCTTCATAAAGAAGTGCAATATTTGTTATTATACCTTATTGCTTTGATGTTGTTGAAGATCACGGATTCGACACATGATAGCATGGTGATTTTTTTCATGATCATGAATCTATGAAAAAATGAATCATACTAATATAGTTAATGTTGTAATAAACAAATTTCAAAGAACAGAAGAGCTTCAAAAACATATTATAAAAAAAAAACTCTGCATCAGGTGCTCTTTAACATCATGTAATCAGTAATAAAAATAAAATTGAATTAGTGAAAAAAATTAAAAATTTGAAGGTGGGACACATATCAGCTACCACAAGTAGCAACAATGTCGTAGCAGACTTGAATTTCTTCAACTAAACACAATATGCCGTTAATGAATATTCTAAAGTATATGTCTTAGCAATTGCCCATATTATACAGATGAACTTTATAGTAAGTACAATTCTAACAACTCTAGATACCTCTGTAGAACATATTTTAAATTATTTTCTGCAGGTTTGTTGTCCAAACTGAGCTTCTTAAATTCAGAAACAAGCAATGACTTCTCCAATCAGACCATTTTTTAAATTTCTATATAAAAAAGAATCAGTTAAAGGGAATGACAAATTATGAAGCATAATAATGAAGGAAAAGGATAAGAGAAGAGGCAGAGAAAAAGAGAGATAAGATCATCAAACAGAGAAGAATCTCTGAATTTATTAAAATTCAAGAATTGTTCCCAGTATGGGGATATTAGAAGTAAATGGCTGGGCTGCTCAACTTAACTGCTCCTGACTCAACCCTTCAGTATACTTAAGTCTTTATTTCCTTTTTTGTTTGAAAAGAGTTAGTTGAATCTTGTTCATTGTGATTTTTATCAATTTTTAAAACACCAAAGTGAAAAATTCCTCCTTGTAACAAGACCTGATGTTGGGGCATGTTATTGACTCTATCTGGGACTAAGTGGTTTGTGGCATTCGTTGCTCATGGTACTCATGCAACATGAGTATTTATTGCATAAAGTAAGTCTGAAGTTTGTCAAATACTTATTCTAGTTAAGTATCTCGAGATTATAGTTATCTAGGGAATCAGATGGTACAATATGCCCCCTAAAAAGCATAAATCAGAACACAAGGAAGTAAGGGTGTTCCTATATAAGTGTTGAAATTTAGAGTAGGAGAAATAGAAAATTTACACAAGGAATCAGCTTTTTTACTCAAGAAAATGAGTACATGCACGACATCCATCCATCCATATATATAGACTCTTGATAGACTTAGTGGATGGAGAGAATTTCCTTAAATGAGTCCAACTTCGTATACTAATTTCCATTAACACTGAACACATTTTAACATTACATACTATCTCCTAAGTGCATTTACTAATTTTCAATAATTAGAATTCCACAGAACCCCTCCGACTGACTAGCAATCCGACAAAGTAACAGCTTTCAGACAAATTCATAATCAGATTTATTACATGCTTGGTTTATCTTATTTTAAGGAAACAATAACTTTTTTATCAGCTTCCTAAGAAAGAGTTAAAAAGATATATCCCCTCCCCTGTCCAAAAAAAAGGCCATTAAGAGGCACAAATTACAGAAAGTTTAGTGTTACAAGAAAATGTAAAAAACATAAAAATTCAGAAAATTTAATTGGAATTAGAAAATAAAAACCATAAAAGAAAATGTGTTTACGAGCAACCAAAGCGAGAATAAGGCTTGCAACACAATTTAAAAGCATTAGTAAACAACACACCTTATCAGCTATCTTTTGGATTTCATCATTTTGCCTACGTATGCTCTCCATTAAAGAAGCGTCTTCTTCTTTCAATCTGAAATGACAAAAGATAATTACAAACTAGAACTTCAAATCCCAAGTAAAACACAAATATGAAAAACCACAAAAGTAAAATCATAACCTCTTCAGCTTTAACTCAGCCTCATGAACCTCATCTTTAAGCACCTTCAGTTTCTCCTCCACATTGGATTCTTCAGCCTACATTATTATGAAAAATAATAGGAAATGAAGCTTATTTATAAAAAAACGGCATTGTTATCAGATGTGAGCCATTCAAATTGATGAAGCAGATCAAAAGTTAAAACCAAAGTACAACCAAAAGGAAAAGTGATAACCATTATAGAAAAAGGTACTGAAAAGAAAGAAGTAAGTGAAACAGTAAAAACTAACAATTAGGTAGTTTAAGTTGAACGTGACATGTGTCAATAATTAAATATATTATAAGCCATAACAAAGTGGCAACCGAGAAAACACAGCAAAGTTTTTCCCCCAATCCAACCCATCCGGCTGCAAAGAAGAAAGGGCAAGGAGCCACAATTAAGGCCGGCTAAGGGTGATCACAACTAAAGCAACTTTCCAACACACTCTCACACCTAGGGCTACGAGACAAGAACATGGCAATGGCAATGCAGGTGACCCACGAATAGACATACAATAGACTCTAATATCATCTAATAATTTGGGCTTAAAGCCTAAACTCAACCCCCAAAACTGGCTTACAAGGTAGTAAGGTGAGGATCCAATGAAGGCATCCCAGAGAGGTAGCAATTTAAGCAGGCCAGAAGTGACCACCGACCACAACAACAACTTTAGAACAATAACCAAATTTAAATAAAAAGCTGTCATAAAGAATTCAAGGAACCAATGAACAAAGGGAAGTGTTTCACTAAAAAATAGAAACAAGCTGAAACTTTAACAAAATTAAATCGAAAAAACTAAGCAAAAACACCCAAATGAAAACAAAGTTAAGCATTAGCATAGAGAACCTGAGTATTTTTTACATGCTGCTCGCGAATATCCTGTACTTCTTGTTCAAGAATTTTAAGTTGTCGTACCATCTTCTGTATGTTGTTAGTTTTGCTTTTGCAGTCTCGCTCAAGTTCAAATGCCTCTTTCTTTGCCTTCATGGAGGAAGATGCATTTGCAACAGATAGAATATGAAGTATGAGTAATGAAAATCAAAAGCAAGTTAACTATTGAAATATAAAATAATCATCTGCAGTCTCCCTTGAGTTCAGAAGCATCCTTCTTTGCCTTCAAGGACAAAGATTAATTTGCAACAGACAAATTATAAAGAAATATTAATAAAAATCAAAAGCATGAAAATGATTGATGGAAAAAATTAATCATACTATTAGGACGGAGTCCAAGAGAAATCTATAGGAGGAAAGGGTCTGCAGGTTTATCATAGGAAAAGCAAAGGGTCAAAGTTGTAACATGCTAGTTAGTTCTGTTACTTGTTTTATTGTAATTCATATAGGTAGATCCTTTTATGTGTCAAGGCCAGGAGGGCAGCTCCTTTGGAGGTGTACTCACATACCTTTGTTCTAGGGTGATTCTAATCTTTCTTTCAGCAATAAGGAAGCATATTCAGTATTTCTTTTCCTTGTTTGGGTCTTAATATTTGCCAGCAGGAAGAAACTGATATCACTACATCAGAAAAAAATAACCTAACACTAACACATTAAAAAATGGAAATTCTTCCAGATCACCTAGTTCAAGTATAATTACAAGCATATAGCTGAATAAGGAGTAGTGCAGTATGAAATATTCAGATCACCTAATTCAATCATATAGCTGAATAAGGACTAATGCAGTATGAAACTTTCATCTACATAAAGTTCAAAGCATTTTGAAAACGAGGAATTGAGAGTAAGACCAACCACTTCTAACATACCACGGACACAGATTGGTTTAAATTTTCCTTCATTTGCTTAACTTGTGATGTCTTCTCCAACATTCTTGCAATTTCATCTCTCTTCTTGGAGCAGCTTTCCTTCAACTTTTCAACCAATTGCTGCAAAAGAAATTAGAGTCCAGCTCAACACTATTAGAGATAAAATAGGCACAGAAAAAGAAACAGTGAAGATAGCAACAAAGGTTAATAATGATATATTATATCATATTCGTAGTGCAAGCCTTGGCAAATAACATTTTAAGTTAAAATATATGAAAACTATCCAATACTATCTTGTATTAGAGATATTTACTTTATCCTTAATGAAAAATATGCCCATTTGAGTTTGCATTACATTTTCATTTCATAGTAATATCCTTTATATTTCATCTATTAGTTAGTTTGTCGAGTATTCAGTTAGTTGCTAACTATGAGTCATATTGCTTAGACATATAAGATTTCACTCTCTAAATTTTGAACTTATGATAATTTTATAGTTCATTTTATCTTACACTCTTGTGTTTTCCTAGGAATTCCATTGCGTTATCATAACCTTGTAATTGATCCAAAGCATGGCTTTTGCAAAAAGTTATTCGTTCAATCAAGAACTTCACGTAGCCAACACTTTCTCGCATCCAGTCTTCATTCAACTTAATTCCAAGAACTTTCTGTCGTGGAAGCAGCACGTAGAAAGAATTGGTCACAAGCTTCTTGCTTTTTATAGCCAATCCTACCTTACCACCTTAGCATCTTACTGAGTACAATGCTGTTAACCCTACGTATTTTGGTTGTGACATAAGATGAACCTACTATAAATTCATGACATTTATTGTTTTGGAAATGCTTCATTACAACATGGATGCAAACAAGAATAAAAAAACAGGAAAATGGATCAACAATAGCAAATAAGCAGTGTATTATTTCTGGTATAGAAGGTAAATGCAGAGGAATGAACATCCACACTGCCCACAGAGCTTAATTATTTTAGGGAATGGAAATTTCTCTGACCCTAACTGGAAATGACTCTCTCCCCATACCCACTCTCTCCCTACACGATCCCTGAGAACAAAATTCCTCTCACATGATTAGCTCAGCCCTTTCTCTTTCTTCCACCTCATCATTATTTCGCTGCAATTTCTTTTCCTTCGGGTAGACTCTCCACACCATGGGCTTATGCTGACTGGTCTGCAATCTGACCAATTACCATATCCTCATTCAAGGTCCTAACTAACACTAGTATCAATGAAAATGCAAACCAAAAAAATTATCATACTATGACTAATCACATATTTAGCAAGACCAAAATATATGTTAAATTTTATCCCGTGAAAAAGCATTAAATAATTTTACATGATGTACCCATCCAGATTTTAAATGTAGAAGACACTAGAAATTCTGGAAAAAACTGAGAATTATAGACAGACAACCGATGAAGTTCCTAATCCTATCCTTTATGTTCTACTACAAACAATTTTTGCTTAATGTCAATGCTGGAGATCCCACATTGACTAAAGATATAGCCAAAATATAGTATATAAGTGGATGCAAGTAAGTTTTGTGAAGTTAAGTTGGACTTAAATATCACTTTCTAAAATGATATCATAGGTTGTTGTAGTAAGGTTGTTAGGTCTACGTGTCACCTGCTATCACGCTTTGAAATGTCCAACTCTTAGTGTGAGAAATGAAAACTATTGAGTTCTAAGCACGTAGGCTAACATACCAGTTGTTGATCAATCTTAGCCTGGCAGGTAGGTATCCGGTTCTTCAACTTTTCAATCTTTAAAGTTTGTTCCTCTAGTTGCTTGTCCACATCATAAACCCATGACCATGCAAGTTTCTTCTTTAACTGCTGAACCTGTATGGATATTTGTTCAACATGTTCCATGTTTCTAATTTTAACTTGCAGCTCATTAAGCTCATTCTCTATGGGCCTTATTGCAGCCTCTAACTCTTTAATTATTTCATATGCCATAGTAATTTCCTTGAAAATGCTTTCCAGCAGATCATTGACTTGCTGAAGAAGTGTGGCCTTGTAAAAGAACTGATTAATAAAGTGTCAGTGTTGCTTCTAGTAAGGTTTATTAAAACAATAACACCAAGATTGAGAGATAACCTTAAATTTATCTTTGTTATTCCCAGAATGTAAAAATTCCCTGCTTTTGTCTTGAGTCATAATTACACATGGATTCTCCACATCAATCTGCAAATGAATAGATTGAAGAAAAGTTGAGAAAGAAATCACTGAAAAAGGAATTAAAGGCACTGCTGAAGATTTAGTGCATGTTTGGGTGAATATTGTGGAGTATTTATTGACAATTTTGGTTCAAAATAAGACAGTCTCTTGTTACTTTATACTCAAAAGTAATTTGGAAGCTTCCAAACGGAACTCCAAACATGTTATTATTGGTTATTTAGGCGAGTGCAATGATAAGAAATCTAACAATTAACCCCACTTATGCGACAAAGGATTTTGCCCAATGAATTCAATCAAAACTCTGACAATGAGAATTTTAAGCCTAACTCATATTATTAAGTTGAAGATTGCATCTCACCTATATACTCTACTTTATCCATGTCATTAGTTGACATAGGAACTCTAACAAAACAATCAAATAAAATATATTACCAATCCTGACCTACTCAAGTACATTAGTTATTCTCAGACATCCCCCTTCAAAACATAAAATGGAAATCAAGCATGTCAATAATAATGCTTTTTAAATTCATCGTACAACAAATCAGCAAAGCATAAGAATAGGTTCAAAAGAGGTCACATTACTACGAGATAGAACATTAAAAAAAGAAGTGCGCCAGCAGAGAAACCCTACATTAAAATGTTCAATGATTTCTAGAAGCTCTGCTTTTCGACTAACAACTTTCCTTCCTGTCAACAAACCCAGATATAGAACATAATGGTGAAAAAAAGCATCCTTAACAATCCTTTCTTAAAAAAAGTTCTTATCCAAGGAAAGCACACCTTGGTGATCTTTTAATGTAGTAGAACTTGTGGATTCAGATATCCTTCGTTCTACACTGATAACATGACCATATATTTCAGGCTTGAAAGCGTCCTCTCCTTCATTTTGAATTTCAACTTGGATGACAGCATTACTGCAAAGAGAGAATAGAATGACAAATAATCGCATAAAAACATTATATTGGTATGTCCATTAGCAATTCTACCAGCAATATGAACAAAAGAAGAGAAAACAAGGTATCCTAATTCACCCCTAATATAACTATAAATCACTTCGCATATTGTATTATTTAAGAATTACAAATAAACTATAAAAACAGAAACGTTGACTATCACTAGACTTAGAAGTTAGCTCCATTCATTTATCATCTAGTTTGGATGCAAGAGTCTCAATTCTTCAAGGTCTTTCCTATTATAGGAGACCAATGTACTGAACTTAGAATCAATAACCTTTCAGTATTTAACATTATTAAGTAGTGACGTATTTGGTCATATGACATGCTGAAAGTATTCATTTTTTCACTCAACTTCTCTAAAAGTTTGACATGGTATCAAGACCTTGTAGAAAACACCTTCGGAACCCCAGTGGTGTAATCCATCTAAGGTCAAATTCTTCATCCAGAAACCCGTAATGGGGATAATAATAGCACACTTACCTGGCACCAGTTTTAATGAAATCCTTCAAAGCGGTTGCTCTTTGAGTTCCTTTGGCCCGACAGCCGAATGCAACACAGAGTGCAGTTAGGATTGCACTCTTACCACCTACACGACACAAATTTTCCAAACACTAAATCCTGAATTCATAAGAGAAATAAAACACACATATATATATACGAAAAAAGAGACGGAAACTGACTTCCGTTTTGGCCCGTGATGAAATTGACATGGTTTCCGAACTCGGTCTCGAGTTTGGAGTGACACATGAAGTTCTCGAGGCGAAGGCGCTTGATGGTGCCTGCTGCTGTAGGGTGGTGAAGAGTGGAAGAAACCCTAGAACTGGATTCCTCCATGCTCTCTCCTCTTCCGCGTTTCATTCCTGTTATGCGATGGATGGTTAATGCTGTGAGTTAATTCAATTTCGTTCAATTCAACTGAACTGAAGTGGAAGCAAATAGAGTGGGAGAGAAGAAAACTCGTCACTGAGGAGCAGTTCAACAAAAGCAAAATAAAATAATGGAAGCAAAAGTCTTAATGGCGGGAAGGAAGGAAGGGATTTGGACTGGGCTGGGCTTTCGCTCTTCTACTTTTTATTTGCTGCTTCCTACACTGTACAAAACTCTGACATGCTTCTTGTACAGTGAAATGTCTAAATAACCCTCATGGGTTAATAATAAGAAAGTGGATATATTTTTTCTTCTCCGCTGTTGGTGTTCGTTCTCCGCCATTGATGGCTCTCGTAGTCTTCATTATTTGTACACGGTTGACATTTTGCGCGTTGTGTACTAGTATGTTGTTTGAGATGGTAAGCATGCTTTTGAGATATATCCCGCTTTGGATGTACTCCTAACTCCATTTGCCCCAGCGGGTCAAAGTTTTAAGAAGATCCTTTTTAAATTAATAAAATAATTATAATTATGATATTTTTATTTAAAATTTATTTTTTGAGATATAAAATTATCTATTAAATTATCATAATTAATTTTATTTAAAAAATATTTTTTCAATA
>Ga0099825_1005937_pt1 | contig 15501 bp, 10 predicted proteins | sample SiratroredBW_FD_76838 | JGI IMG/M metagenome (GOLD analysis project Ga0099825, IMG submission 76838) | Root nodule microbial communities of legume samples collected from California, USA - Siratro red BW | ecosystem: Host-associated > Plants > Roots > Nodule | place: USA: California | collected...
ATCTCAACATTTAATATACTGAATATTTATTTTAATTATTATATTATTTTTAATGTTTGTTAGGTTAATTTTTAATTATATAATTCAAATTTAAAACGAAGATTTAACATTATAAATTTAAATGATTGATCTTTTATTTCATAATGTTATGTGAACGTTATATATGATCAAAAATTATAAAATAAAAACTCAAAACACTATTAACTTAAATTGATTAATAAAAGGATTTAAAATTTTTAAAATTAATAAACTTAATTTAAATAAATTGATTTATCTAAATAATATATATATATATATTAAAATAAATAGAAATTTTAAAAAAATTAATAAAAAGTTAATCATTTTCTAAATCTAAATTATAAGTATAAGCAAAATCTTCTTCTTAGATAATTATATTTGTTTCTACTTGAATAAACATTCGACGTGTAATGAATACACATGTATGAAAAAGAATTGGTTAAATCAATTATGTGAGTTAATATGTTCATATAACTATGTTAGGGTCTTAAAAAGAACTAATTCTATCATATTATATAGATTAATAGGTTCATATGACTGTGTTACGATGTGAAAAAAAGTTAGACCAGATCATATAGATTAAGTTTATATGACTGTACTACGGTATGAAAAAAAAAACTGATTAAACTAAATCATATAGATTAAACGTGTTACGTGAGTGTGATGTGTTAATAATAATGTGATATATGAGATGAGTTATAAAAATCTAATTTGTTGTTATTTGGTTATGATAAAAATTTAATTTATGAATATACATTTTTTTTAAAGTCTCCAACTTATCCTTCTTTTGTGTGGTATTTATTTTGTTTTTAAATCTGTGATAATTATATATTACAAGTGAGTAGAAAAATTGACAGATAGTGTAACTCCTTAATAAGCTAATAAAAAAGTTTTATTTTATAAAAAAGTTTTATTTTATTGTTTTTATTTTTTGATTGTACGAATCTATTTACTAAATCTTATATTAAAAAGTATATTTTAAAATATATAATAAATATATAGATATTTATATTTAGATTTATTATATAATTCTTATGCAATAAAATTTATATTATATGAAAATATGGAATGTCACAACAAGTCCATTAAAACACCGTATAACTTTTTTTTAATGTTATAATTCAAATTGTATCGAGTTGAGACTTTAACCCTCTAAAATTAAATCCCAAATAAACCTTGCTTACCTTAAAGATAAACTTCACATACTTTATATGGATCCAGAATTGTAGTCAGATCAGTGTACTATATATTAAATCATAGGTGGTTGCACCCTGAACAAGGAGTATTATTAAATCCAGGATCTATTATTATTCATAACACTTTCAACTATTATTTGCTGTTAAATAAATTGATGCAGAATATGCTAGACAGCTTATGGAATGCTGCAGTCATCAGTATCCAGGTTGCGGGTCCTGTACCATGTTCCACTACACAAAGGTCACTGAATGTTTTTAACAAATTCTTAAAAAATGGATTATGTATAGGCTTTCAAATACAATTGTCAAAATGGTCAGGTCCTACATGATACATTGTTCTCACCAAAAATATATTGCCCTCAGGCCCTCACAAGGGCGATGATAATCTAGTAGCTGACATTTTGCCATTGTAAGTAGCATTAGTTGCTTCGCAGATATCCAACGTTGTGTATCTTTTTTCCTGTGTGCATCTTACGACAAGAATGGCATGCACGAATATGGGAACTACAGAAACTAGATTCGGAAATATACCTGTAGGGCTTCTGGGTATACTGTACAGAGCTTCCCCTAAAATAGTACAGTAATGAACAGGAACTGGAGAGAAAAGATTACACTAACACAAGATCCCCTTCTGCTGCTTCTTGTTCCTGTTGTTCTGGTAGCCGTCCTTCCCGATATGGGAGAAGTATTCTCCTGATTTCTTCTGCACTAAGTGTCTCATACTCTAATAATGCGTGCGCCAACACATGTAATGCCTTCTCATGCTGAAATAATGTCAGAACTTGGTGTTATGAATTTCCATATGCCAGATTAGCAGTTATCAAATTTGCTCGAGGTTGACAACTTCTATTAATCAATGTCATTCACAACAACAAAAATTGTTTAGTTTGAATTTTGCTTTGTGTCAATGATCCCCCAGCCTGAGAAAGCTCCCAAAGCTTATTATTTAACTAGCAGACTTAAAATAACAAAATAATCATTTGACACATTTGTTTTGATTTAAAAAACCATCACACTTTCACATCAAGAATGTGTGTTTTTGTCCACTAGTTGGCTTGGCTCACTGGAGATAGGTACAGGATTCGAGAGTAAGACCTAACAGTGAGCTAAACTCTTCTAAGTACACGAGTTCTTAACTACTAATCATTAAATTCTTGGTTTTACAGGAAAAAACATAGATAGAAATAGCTTGTATTCCTTCTAATATGTCTATCACTAAACATTAATATTAAATCATGAAAAACGATGGATATAAATAACCTAAAAATGCAAAAGTGACAGAATCTAACATAATATAACATACAAGCTAGAAGAGCTGATAGCCATCAGCCCACAGATCCGAACAGATTGGAAGCTTTCCTCAATTGATGATTTTATTTTCTAACTACCCTTGTGCTTTGTTATCTTCCAAACCATTTATAATTTCTTCTCTTAATGAAATTATTCTTTTAAAAATTCGTCCAACCCCAAAAGAAAAAGAAAAATATTTCCCAAAGAAAAAAATTTATAGACAATAATGTAATCAGACAAACCTTTTTCAGAAGGGCTTTAACACGATCGTATGCTTCCCGAAGGAGTTTCACAACCTGCAGATCAATTATAGAAGTCAAAGTCCTATCTTGATTTTTATTTTTGATAAAACAACACTTCTTAGAATAGGAAGAAAACAACCCAAATATGATTTTTCATCAGTTATAAAGGATATCAATTCATAACACTTACCTCTGCATCGATACGCGACTGCATTTCAGAACTTGGTCGTTCTTTTATATGAACTGGCCCGATTGCATCACTCATCCCACAATTTGAAACCTTGTGCATAGAGAAAAAATAACACAAGTCAAGAATTTCAGCAGAAAATTCTAAATGTCATCTAATTAATAATTTTGGCAAAGGAACGCTGAAATTACTTAACTACTACTCGTAAAATGTTCCAAATTCCAATAAGAAAATTATCAGCTTTTTTCTTTTTCTTTTTTATAAAACTTATCTTATGCACTAGACACAATACAGGGGAGCATAAAATTACCATGTATTGGGCAAGCTCGGTTGCAGTGTGGAGATCACTACTTGCTCCAGTTGTGACATAATCCCGGCCAAAGATAAGCTCTTCTGCAACTCTTCCTCCCATACAAACATCAAGGCGAGCTAACAACTGTTTCTTGCTTATTGATGTCTCGTCGCTTGAGGGAAGCTGAGTGACCATTCCTAAAGCAGATCCACGTGGCATGATTGTTGCCTTGTGAATTGGATGTGCACCATCAGTGTTAAGGGCAACAATTGCATGGCCGCTCTCATGATAGGCAGTGAGCTGAAAATTTCAAATGCACAATTAACAAATATAACTATGTAAGAATACTACTAGCGATTTCATATAATTACTGTTAACATAAAAGAGAAAAGATATAGGATTAATCTCCCTCATGTAAAATGCATACATAGGTTGTATATTTATAGATATGAATTTCACAAAACATACAAGCTAAGCCCATTAGATCCAACAATTACATATAAGATCAAATTATAATATATAAGTGCAAATCTAATTTTACAAGTTCATTACATGAAGTTCAATTAGATTTAAAGTTCGATTTCCAAGATGGTACCAAAGTCTCTCAAAGCAAAGGTTGTCAAGCCTGTTGTGTCACCCATTATCAAATCGTTATTAGATCACTCACAAATATTTAGTCTCACGCTTGAGATGTTCAATTCTCAACACAAGTAAGTGTATTGGAGATATCACATTAACTAAAAATGTAGCCAAATTATAGTACATAAATGAGTAGAAACCTCACTTTACAAGGTTTTGTCAGGTTAACCTAGAGTTAAAGTTCACTTTCTAAGAAATACATCAACATTTTAACATTATTAACTCTAAAGCATATATATACTTATGATTGCAGATCAGTAGAGTGCAGAATATTTCATTATATCATACCAGCAAAATCTGATTATTCTAAATAAAATAGATATAAAAGATGCTAAAATAGTTTATAAACCTGGATATACTTGCTAAAAACACTCCTCAACACGCTCTACTAATGGTGGGTCCAATGAACAAGAGTGAATCAAAGTATGTGTTGTTAGCATTTCCCTAAATTTGAACATTACTTCAGAAAAATCGTTTAGACAAGGATAATTATATAAAAGAACCAATTTACCAAGTCCTACTCACTAGCTAACGACTGACACAGCAAATAATTATTTTGTAAGACTGTCAATCAATTTTGTCCCGATAATATAAAATTTCAATGTCTTCTCGCAAACAAAATTGCATTGTAAGGCTTCAAATTTTCAGCTATAGTAATTTTAGTATTCTGAGATTAGGCCTGATGAAACTGTTTCTACTCTAGACTTCAAATAATTTAGCACGAAAATTTCATGCTCAAAGATTTCGGACAATATAATTAAAAAATGTAGTGCCTCAGATGCACCTGGATAAGCTTTGTAAAAACCACTTATTTGATATAAATTTTCTTATGTTCTTTTCAAAAGTTACTCTTGCTTCAGAGAATACACTAAAATAACTTGATATCATCTAATAATAAATATATGATATAGGAATAAATAAAAATGTTCCTATAATACATATATAATCAAGATATTCTTGATCATATAGTATTGATCATTGATTCTATAATTATAACAGTTTTCATTAGATGTGTCCACAGGCGCACACAATACTTCAGCCATTTCTTGAAATATTTCTCATTCAAAATCATGTCACATGTATCTCCCCCTATTTTGACATGCAATAGATGAAATAAATCCCAAGAGATTTTTTTCAAGAATAAAACCTTATTCAATAACTTTAACATCAGTTGAGAAAATATAAATATAAGTTGTGTACAAAAAACAAATCCATCACAGCTTTTCCCTTCTAGGTTGCACAACCCAACCCATAAAAAGCTTATAGGAACATGGATAGTATTGGGTGCCTGTGTCCCATATCGAATAGTATTTGTTGTTTGGTGGAGCATTCAAGTGTTTAGCTCTCCTCCATTAACAACTAGCTTTCAAGGATGGGTTCCTGCTTGGGTGTTTAGCAGATGGTCCTATAATAGGGACTCGGGCATTATCGTTATGAGATGCATAAGTCTCATACCTGAGTATAGTATGAGACGTGTGAAGGAGTATTTAAGTGTTCAGTTATCCTTTCTTAACAACTAGCTTTTAAGGGTAAAATTCCCCAAGTGCTATAGTGTTTATCAAAAGCTCACATTTGAAACTCCAAAAGAAAAACGCACTGATCGTGCAAATTTACATGTAATCACAATCATGCTGCTCCAGTCCTATAATAGATTGTGATTTTGACAACCTATTGCAAAAGAAAGAAACTTACACTTGCATCTCAAAAATTGCAAAACAATATTCTGAAAGCTCTATTAAATTGTGGGAGAACATTGGTGATCAGTTGTTGAAACATGCAAGGAAATTTTTTTATTTTCTTTCTTTCGATTGTGATAGATAGATTTTTTTCTGATTCAACTGTTTAATGTGATACATTGGTTAAGTTCCATAATAGAGGTAACAGCAAGGAGAAATGTAGAACAAAAGGAAAACTTAAAGATCCAAATTCAACAAAAGAATAACTAAAAATGTTAGGACTAAAAAGTTAATAGTGCCGTTACATGGTTAAGCCGATAGTTTAGATCAATCACATAAGCCCAGTCCACATGTTCTAAGCACTAAACCAGAATACACAATTTACTGGCATATACGCATACCTTCTTTGACTCTTCAGATATAAACATTGTTTTCCGCTCAGTACCCATAATTATTCTGTCTTTTGCAAACTCCAACTGTGCAGCTGTTACTTTCTCTGCACCTTCAACTGCAGCTTTAATAGCAGCAACATTTACCAAGTTCGCAAGATCTAGTTCAAGGAGATACATAACAATAGAAAATGTCAGTAAGCAAGTGCCACTCTCTTTGCATGTCCAATAGAAAAAACTGAAGGAGTATAAGATTTGCATTTATAGAAAAGTCATCTCAAATAAATAAATAACAATTCACCTGCCCCATTGAACCCTGGAGTACCACGAGCAATTGCTTTAACATCTACATCATCAGCTATAGGCTTATCTTGCAGATAGAGTTCCAGTATTTCTTGCCGACCTCTTACATCTGGATTTGGTACAACAATCTGGTAATGGGAATTTGTTAATTTCTATATCTTCTGTATTAAGTGAGCCTTAATCAATTAATGCCGGACAACTCCTTTGGGTACTACTATACATACAAGGTTACCATAGCAACTCTCACTATATAGGAAATTAACTTGCACCATCAGAATAGTTAAATATTTTATAGCAAATGCTTACAGTAAGTTAACAGTTGTTTCAATTTTTAGTTTGGATGAGAACAATATTATTATAATTTATAACAGAGAAACAAAAGACAAATAAAAGCAGAGCATATTCTATCCTACATAGCACACCTGAACCCAATCATAGAATGCTTGAACCTTGACATGTCATCTTGTCACTAGGCTGCTAGAAGAGCAAACATAAAATACAGAATGAAACCTAGAACTGGCCCGCAATCAAGTGAAACCTAGAAACCCAAAAACTGAAACGAAAAACAAAAGCATGTGCCAGTTTCTTTGCATGCCCAATAGAGGAACTTCTCTAAAATAGCTATTAACTGGGAACAAGTTGTCAGACTTGAATAACTTAATTAGAATAGGTTAAGTTATGCATAGTTTCCTATCTGACCTATATGCTAGGATTGATGAGCGCAAATCTCATTTTACAAGTTGATTTTGTAACGTAGAGTAAGGCTTAAAGTGGTCTTTAATCTAACTCTACCTCACAAAGCCTACTTGAAATACTATAATTTAGTCATATCTTTAGTCAATATAGAATATCCAACAAAACTAGAAGATACTACAAGTCTACCAATGTCACATTTTTTTAGGAGACTCCTTTCTTCCCCTCTTCACTCCAAGATGCTAGTTATGTGGAACGAGTCTTACCTATCCCCTTTGTTGAACCATTGTCTTTTCTTCCTCATAGGAGTCCAAAATAAAATCTCTTCTCAAGGTTCCTGTCCTCCTCCATTAACACTAGAACCATCATCACCTCCTCTAATCACTTCTCAACATAGCACACACAGGCCTGATGTGACGTTACCTGGTGAGTTCTCTTCTTCTTCACCATCATTTACATATCCTACTGCTCTTGATAGTGATGATATTGGTGGCCATAACTCTTGGAAAATGTACTCACTCTACCTTAAATCATCATCCTATTTACAATTTTTTAACCTATCATCAGCTACAACCTTCTTTCTTCTCCATCGTCTCATTAGTGTCCTCTATTACTATTCCTAAAAATGTACATTAAGCACTTGATTATCCTGGTTGGTGTCAAGCCATGATTGCAAAAATGCAGGCTCTTGACCAGAACTAGATGTAGGAAATTCTCTCTCTTCCACATGCAAGAAGACACTTAGATACAAGTGGGTCCAAGCTTTTAAAGTGGGGCCAAATGGTCATGTTGGCTGACTGATTTAAAGAGAGACTAGCTGCCAAAGGGTACATCCTGACATATAGTCTGGACAATGGTGATACATTTTCTCCTGGTGATATACCCGTCGTTGTATTTTTATGCCCATCCCCAAACTCAACCATCAGCTGCTATGTTGCCACTATCCCACATTCCACCTTAGACACTAACTTCTAGGATACTTATTCCTTAATTATGCCCTTGTTTGGACACAAAGGTGGGGAAGGGAAGTGTTTGACCACTCCTTCCAAAACTAAGGCCTCTCTATATAAAACGAGGATAAGTGCATTCTAGAAATCTTTGACTGAATGAAAAAGTAAAGACTTTTCTTTGAAGAGTGTGATTCTTCTTCTTTCTCAGAGAGCTCTTATCTCGAGCAGAAGAGTAAAGTGGCAAACCTCCTATTGGCTTATCCCGTTGGTGGTGCCAAGGTTGGCTTATCTATTGCTCCTGGTTCCCTCTTTCAAAGTTAATATTTATATTTCTTTTAATATACTATATCATGTATAACTTTTTACTATTTGGCTTATTAATTATATAATGTTTAATTTAGTCTTTATTTTTACAATTATTTAGTTTACAATTCTTTATTTTACTATTTTATTATATTAAATCACATTTTATGCTTTATTTACTTTATTATACATAAGGATTTAAATATTTTTTTATATATTATGAATATTATTATATTTATTAGTATTATTTAGTTTATTATATTATACTCTAAATAACTATCCACATATTATAAGCTAAACAGAAACTCATAAAATATGATGTTGGATTGAAATTGAGGTCCAAGGCCCATCCGATGAGAAATGAGAATAGTACATCATGAAACAAGACCAACGACCCATCGGTTTCTGTTAGCCAGCACCACCCTCTCAAAGTGCAGTGGTTGTGACAGATCACAAACAGAAGGACGACACCAACAAATTGAGATCGAGGAGTGTTGGCAATGCAGTTTTCATTTGGGCTTGATAACCACAATGCAAGAAACAATCCAGAAGCACAATTATCGAACCCTACTCCACCGCTATTATTGTTGCTCCAACCACGGCTCCAATACACAAGGCAACAAAGTTTGTGCTGTGCCTCACGACCACTCAGACCACTGTTAATAACATAGATTGTGTAATAATAGAGGTTCATAGCATTTAATCATAATTTAGAGGAAATTGAATATCCTCTATTTATGTGTAATTAATGTAATAAGCCCACATGCATTGGCATGGGTTGCGCATTCAAACACGATTTTCAACCTAATATACCGTTGTTTCTACCAGTCAACACTATATCATTTCTCATAAAAGATTAATTTATTGTGGAAAAATAATAGGACTTACATGTCGATCGAATCTACCAGGCCTCGTTAAAGCTGGATCAAGAATATCAGGCAAGTTTGTTGCAGCCATTAATATTATCCCCTACAAGATAAAATAATGAGCCATTTGAGATATAAGTATGGAAACAAAATGTAATGATTAAAATGATAAAATTTCTATTTTATCTTTTATCTTTCCTCATTTATTCATTTAGAGGAATTTCTTACATCAAAGATACAAAAAAATGTAATGATTAATCCTACCATACATGTCAGATAGGAAACAATGCAAAAATTAGCCTATTCAAACAAGTTAACCTATTCTAAATAAGTTACATAATATTGACACTCCTTCCAAGCTAGAGCATACCAGTTGTATGTACCAAGCTGGAACATATAACCTGAATTTGAGCTTCTCTCGAGGACTAAGTCAAAATATTTGAAATAATCATTGGAGTTGACAAACTTCGTGCAAATTTCCTTTGACTACAACTTAAGATGACAACCAATTTCTGTACGTTTGGTTTTATCATGAAATACATAGTTGGAGGCAATGTTAATAGCTACCTAGTCATCACAGTACATGCTCATTTGTTGAATGTCACAAAATTTCAACCCTTGAAGTAATTGTTTTATCCACACAAGTCAAAATTACTTCGCTTCAGCACTAGATCAAGCAATCATTCCAAGAAACATTATTGCCTCCAATAAAACACAATTGTGGATCACCTATCTATGATCCAGCCCAATCAGCATCATAATGTGAGTCATCTGAGTACTTCCCTTGTCTTCATATAGCAATCCATATCCCGAAGGCTTATTGACGTATTTGAGGATGCAAATGAAAATATTCAAACAACAAAGACGAGCATCCTACATAAATTGACTAACCACTCCAACCCCAAAAGACAACTCAGGTCTACAAATAGTTGGATAAAAAGCTTCCTGAGTCTTCTATATCTTTTTGGATATGAGATGAGTTGACTTTCTTATGCCATTAATTTCTAGTTTAGATCCGTAGGACTATTCACGCACCTACAAACAATCACACATGTTTATTGTAGAATGTCTAAGGCATATATTCTTTGAGAAATTATAATATCTTCCTTTGACTGAGACACTTCAATACCTAAAAAGTATTTAAGACATCCAAGATCTTTGGTTTGAAAGTGATTGCATAAATGCTTATCTAGCTAAAAAATTTAGTGGCGTCATTCCCTTTAATGATTATATCATTAAAATACACAACTAAGTACACATATTTCTCAAGAGATGTACGAACAATACAAAATCGAATTATCTGTTTCACTACATTTCAAAACATAAGTTTGTACTATGTGACTGAATTTACCAAACCAAGAGCACATGGAGATTGTTTAAGACCACAAAAAAAATCGAATTATCTGTTTCACTACATTTCAAAACATAAGTTTGTACTATGTGGCTGAATTTACCAAACCAAGAGCACATGGAGATTGTTTAAGACCACAAAAGGATCAACGTAATTTATAAACTAATTCAAACTCCCCCTGAGCACATAACCCAACAAGTTGCTCTATGTAGATTTCCTCCTCTAGATCTCCATGAAGAAGGGAATTATTCATACTCAAGACCATAGATTTGGGTTTACCCTTTGAAAACCAATCTTGCTTTAAAGAAGTCAACGTGACCATTTGGACTACCTTTAATAGCATAAACCCACCAACTTGTTGTCAGGTGGAAGAGGAACCCATGTTTGGTTTTGATCAAGAGCCTACATTTCAACAATCATGGCTTACTATTAACCAAGATGATCAAGTGTTTGATGTACATTTCTACACACATGAAACAAATGAGAATTTCAAGTAAAATGAGTACCTATTCAAAGGGCTATGTCTTCATTATTAGGAGTTGTAGGACAAGTAGATGTTGGTGAAGGACGTGAACTGATTGGTAAGTGATTAGAGGAGGTGATAATGGTTTTGCTAGTCTTGGAGGAGGAGATTAACCGTGAGGAGATTTAGACTCTCATGAGGGAGAAAAGATAATGGTTCAACAAAGACATGTAAGGCTTATTGCACATAACTAGCATCTTGCAGAGAAGAAGAGAAGAAAGGAGTCTCCTAAATGACACTTGCAGACATGTGCATTTTAGATTCTAGAGAATAGCATTGATACCTTTTTGAAGATGAAAATATCCAAGACGCACGAGGGTTCTTGCACATAACTAGCATCTTGGAGTGAAGAAGAAAAGGAAGGAGTCTCACAAATGACATTGGCAGACATGTGCATTTTAGATTCTAGAGAATAGCATCGATACCTTTTTGAAGATGAGAATATCCAAGAAACACGAGGGTTCTTGCACATAACTAGCATCTTGGAGTAAAGAAGAGAAGGAAGGAGTCTCACAAATGACACTGGCAGACATGTGCATTTTAGATTCTAGAGAATAGCATTGATACCTTTTCAAAGACGAGAATATCCAAGACACATGAGAGTTCTTGTGGAGATTTTGTATAACTCGGGAGAAGTGTCATGAAAAAAGTGTACACACCCAAAAATATAGGTAGAAACATGAATAAAAAGTTCATCAATAGAAGGATAGAATAGGGAATGTTATTGTCGAGGAAGGAAAAGGGCATTCTATTTATGATGAAGCAATAAGAGTAGCATCACCGTGGTGATGAAATGGCATATTAGCATCAAACTATAAGGTATGAGCATTCTCAAGAGTGTTATATTTTCGCTATGCTATACGATATTGCTAAGTATAGAGATTGATGCAAAATGTCATGTGAACTTAAAAGTGTAGAAAGACCAAAAGAAAAAATATATTTTGGCATTACCACTCCTAAAAATTTTGATAACTTAACCGAGCTGATTTTTTTTTATTCAAACTGACCAGGATACACAAAGATAAAGGTGACTCAATTGGGAGCCCAACTGTCAAAATGAATTATAGGAAAGGGAGAGTTACATCTTGTTTCAAGTCATTTGGAAAGGAAGATCTAACATGTTTGCCTAGTTGACATGACTCACTCTAAGACTTGAAGTTTGTTGAGTTTGGGAACAATTTTTTTAAATTTTGATAATTGTGGATGACCAAAAGAAAAATTTTACAAGATGGGATGCAAAATAAGACACAGAAGATCCTGTTACAAGATGGTAGAGTCCCCTAGCTTCATGCCCTTTACAATTCAGTCGACCCATACCACGCTCCTATATAACATAAAAATTGGCATCAAAGGTTTTCAAATAATTTAATAACTTAAAGAAATGAGGTTAAGGGGACAAGTGGGGACAAGAAGACCAGAATTTAGATTCAAGGGAGGAGAAAGGAAAACTTGACCAACTCCCCAAGAAGCAACTAAGGTCCCATTGACTAAAGTAATAAGATGAGAAACTTTAGGAGAGGAGCACCTGAATCAAGTATAGACTTTTACTTTCCATGGTTTGAGAGATGCAAGTTGTTCACAAGCCAAATTGGGTCGAAGTTTGTGCTTTGACTGCTAGACTTTAAACTAAAATGTATTCATTGTATTCTTCATTAGAAAACTTTGGTTCTATCTTCTCAAATTTGGAGACATTGGCTTTCTATCAAGGAAGCAATTTAAAGAGAAGCAAATTTCTTGAGTATGACCCATTCTCTTGTAATAAGTTACTAATGCGTCTTCCTCTATTCCACATTCCCCCTTTCATGAGTAGATACTATAACAGATCATTCAGCAAAATCATATGGATTTTCTTGATGAGATGGGATATGATCTCAAACATCACAAGATACAGGTACATGGCACAAAGAATCATGTAACCATATAGAACTTATCCAACTTTTTCTTAATCTCTTCCAAATTATCAACTTCTAAAAACATCTTCAATTCTTCAACAGTGGATTGGGCTTCAATAATAGAAGAAGTCAAGTCATGAGCGAGCTGTTTAAGAGATGTCTTATGAGTAGTCATAAAAGCATTAAACATCATTTGCAAAAATTACTCTGCCTTCTTCCAAAAGAGTATCACAATTCGAACGCCTTAAGAGTTCCCAATATATTGGATTCCTCCAACTGCAACAACAAGGCACGAAGTTGAAAATCCTTTTCCACTATTAAACTTTGTCTAATTGTTTTGTAATACCATCTTCTTCCAATTGATCATGAAGACCTTGGACAAGAAACCACAATTCAACCGATGCAAAACAAGACAAATAATTTTTGCCATTAAGCCTCTCTAAAGAAATTGTGGGTGACCTACAAAATGAGTGGACAGGTCTAGATGCCATTGCAGATCAGAAACAAAGAGCACAGGGGTAAAAGAAGAACATTCAAGGTGTTCAAATGGGGGCCAAACTCCAATCAGTGGGAAAGGAGGAAAAGCAGATTACAGCAAGGAAAAGAGAGGCAGAAAAGAGCAATTGAGGCAGCACAATGTTGTTCTAGCAACCAGGAGGCACCCCATGGACTGCACGCACCTAGGTTGGCCACTTCTGAGATAGAAGTATGGAAAAAATGCTTAAGAGTGTTATTGTCTCTTTGTTCATTCAATCATTTATAGGAGTTCCTTACAAAAAAAGTGATGACTAATCCTACCATATAGATCAAATAGGAAACAATGCATACGTCAACCAATTATAACAAGTTAACCTATTCTGTGTAAGTTACACAATTCTGACAGAATCAATTTCTAAAACCAGAGGAACATTTTGCACTCCAAACTGTTCAAAGATACCTCATTCTGCTCAAACCCATCCATTTCAACAAGTAATTGATGTAACGTCTTCTTTGTGTGGCCCTCCCATTGTTTTCTTGTTGATCCAACAGCATCAATTTCATCGATGAAAATGATACAAGGTGCCTATAAAAAAGATAAAAAAGAAATAAATATTTCATAATACAACATAAAAAAAGGACCTATCTGGTATGGTGCAAAACCACGATAGCAGACAATTAAGGGAAACCATTTGCAAATAACAATAGACCTTCTTTTTCGCAGCTTGAAATAAGGATCTTACACGCCGAGCACCAACTCCAACAAACCTGAGCATGAAAGAGAAGTTATATTGAAAGAAACATCCCATATAGTATGTTTGGTATGAAAGAAAAGATTAGGTAGGGAATGAAAACAAGCCAAAACTATTCTTTCAATTGTTTAGAACACACATGAAGAAAAAAATGAAAAAGCATGGACCCACATAAAAAAATTAATCCTTCATGGTAGAAAGTGGAAGTGTAGCAATTTCTTTAAACTAACATGCCTTGGAACAACTTTTATATAAACATATATAGTTACAAATTTTAAAACAAAAATAAATTGTTTATTTTTATTTTAGAGACATATATATGTTCCTTCAATGTGAAAGAATCCCCTTTGATTTTAGATTAAAAATCTTATGTTTAGGGCCATGTTCGGTTCTAATTTTGTATACAAGATAACTTTGGTTTTACCAGAATATCACTCTTAGGGTCAAGTTTCTTCTAATATCCTTTACTTGATTTTAAGATGACCCTAAGTCAAGTGATATAAAAAAGACAACAGTACAACACTTGTCATTAAAAAAAGGTTGACACTGATTGAGCCATATTGTTCATAATTGTATGCACACATTAGAATAACAACGTCAAATAAAATACATTTCGTAATCAAAAACAGAAATGCATAAATATATTTTGCATTACATTTGACAATTGTATTCTCACTATCAAGGTTGCAATGCAAAAGGCATTTTTGTGTCGTGTGGCTATTTTCAAAATAACTTGTAATGCACCCACATCACTTTGCAGCATAATAGCGTACAATTTCTTGTATCTTATCTCATCACTATAAATAATAAGTGCCTATCTTATCTCATCACTATAAATAATAAGTGCCTATCTTATTCATCACTATAAATAATAAGTGCCAATGCTCACACTTAATGCATTGAAAATATAGAAATCAAAAGAGACTTACATCTCCTCAAATTCAGAGCCTGCCCGATAGAAAAAAGGAACACCAGCTTCTCCAGCAATAGCCTTCAAGGTCCCAGATAAAGCAAACACTATTAGATCATAACAATGATAAATTTCAATAGATTAACTCAGAAGATTGATTTCAATAAAGTAGGATTTTAGTTACAATAACAGATTAGAAGAATTATGTGAAGTGTAAGAAAATATCAATGCGAGAAACAAGATCCAAAGTCCATTTATGTCTATCCCTAAACTTCCTAATGGGAAACTTATACAGTTTAGTGTGGCATATTGAGAATGACAACTATCCCAAAAGAACATGGAAGTAGACCAACAGATTTTAATTGTATAAGACAATAACTTCATAAAAACTGTAAAAGACAGGACAGAAATTAACTGACCTTCGCTAGCAGAGTTTTTCCAGTTCCAGGTGCTCCTGTCAAGAGAATCCCCTGAAAAGTGGAACACTTTAGCCACACTTTATAATCAAAATATAAGGAATACACACAAAAAAATTATCATATATTATTATAA
>Ga0099825_1005939_pt1 | contig 15491 bp, 6 predicted proteins | sample SiratroredBW_FD_76838 | JGI IMG/M metagenome (GOLD analysis project Ga0099825, IMG submission 76838) | Root nodule microbial communities of legume samples collected from California, USA - Siratro red BW | ecosystem: Host-associated > Plants > Roots > Nodule | place: USA: California | collected...
TAACTGCAAACTGTCTACTTCTTATTTTATAACTTACAGTACCAGATTTTTGTTCTTTGATAACCCCTTGGACAAACTGTACAACTAACAGTGATTTCCAACAAGGTTTAGGGTTTAACCCCTTGGACAAACTGTACAACTAACAGTGATTTCCAACAATCAGTTTCTGGTGAGGCATGGGGATGATGTGGGATTGATTTGACAATTTTCTTTTTCACAAACCTTTAATTATTAAACACTTCTCTTTACCACTGTTCTCACTAAATGACTTCTCAGCAAGCTCACTTTATGACATGGTATTACATATTATAGTTTAGATCCAGCAAAAAACATAAACAGATTCAACTGAAATGCAATGCAGCTAATCAGGATGCTTCATCTTTTACTTTTTTCTGCTTTCATTTCCAGGATAGTATGACTCTCCCTTGATCTTGGGTGACAATTTTACAATATATTAACATAAAGGATTTGTTTCCTTCCATCTGTCACCATGGAATCTTGCTTCCGAAGATATAAAATATCTGTCATAGCCTCTAAAATCTAAGCCGTATTATTTTTTAAAAGGAAAAAGCAACCATATTTTTTCTTAAAGGAACCAAACAGTCCATGATGTGAAAATATTATCTTAAATAACTGTCATTCAGGTTGTCCTGTCAGGACCTTTATACCAATCAAAGTTGTTGATGATCCAAGGTTGAGTCATCCCACAAAAATTCAAGATTCACTTCCTAGTTCCCATCCCTTTAAATACCTCTTTGGATTACAAGGGTCTCATTAACCCAATTGAGCACAACTTGCCTAACAATCTAGTAGCTCCATCTGCCTCTAGTCCTTTTAATAAAGCAGAAACCTTTCTTTTATCAATCATCAAACATGCAGACCTCACTTCTTCATAACCTAGTTGTTGGGACTCCAGTCATCTCAACTACATATGATCAGCTTCAAAAGTCCGATAACATATACTTGTCTGATCCTGCCACTCAGTGTCACTACTCAACCTCAACTTCTACATAAAGTAAAATTTTCTTTTCATTTCCTGACAAAGATCTAACTTTCAATACTATAAGGTATATAGTCTTTCACAGGAGTCCAAAAACATAGTGAGTATCCTTGTAAGCCTTAGATATCTTTACAAGTGATGGAACCAATAAGAATCTATTACGAAAACCCTGTCTGATCATCTAAGACCTGTGGTTTTTTGAGAGTACAACTATTTCTCCTTCCGTCAGTATATCCATTGAACTGATTGAACTGGCTTTACTCTGAACATATCTAATCTTGTTTATGTAATTCTGAAATTGCAGTGAGACTGGGGCAAACACGTTAAGTCGCAGGGGCTCACATTCTTCAATAGGGCAGACTGAAGATTGTTTAAACACTTTTTTAGTGTGAGAGACTGAGAGAGGCTATTGAAAGCTTCCAAGTGTTATCTCTCCACCACATCCGGCCCTCTAGCAGATCTCCTCTCCATCTCTACAGACAAAGCAAAGTTGCCTTTTGCAGTGAGAGATGAATGAAAGTTTAGTCTGAATAGTCACATGTTGAGGATCCATTATAAGGGCAGTCATGAAATACACAAAACCTATTCATATTCTCAGTTTCTCTTTATCCAAGATTTAGATTTATATGGTCGTGGACAGGTTTTCATTCCACTGAATAAGATGAAGTGTGTGAACTAAGGTCAAATCAGAAGCCAACATAAAAGTACACAGAGATACAGTCACAATTGACAATTTTGATTTCTGGTTTATGGGCATCTTGACATATCTGGAAACTTTGAAATATCTTGAGCAGAGTAAACTTAGTTGAGTGGTAAAAACCACTATTAAGGTTGAAGATACCAGAGTTGCTCAGAAACAAAAATAAGAGTTGGCAGTTATTATTGAAGATATTGGACTTTGTCTTTGATAAATCCAACATCGTTGTGTTATCCATTGTGTTGAACACTTCAAATTGATGTAACAGCAATAGGGGCGTTAATTTTATCGTAGACCTGGTTTCTAGTTTATTGTGGACACAAGTTGTGAATACAACAGTTCATCATTGGTGCCTTCTTTAGTGCAGAAGGCAAGCCACATGTATTCCTAACTGGTTGTTAATGCCAACTAGTTAAGGACCAACTTTTTTTTTTTGGCTCCATTATTTCTAAATTGATCATGTAAATATTTTTAGAACCTCTTTACAAAATTGTATTAGAGATTGTATTCTAATGATCCAACTCATAAATCAAATTTGAATATAATTATTTGAATGCGAATTTGTTTTATTTACTGTTTTTATTCAATACTGCTACTTATTTCACTTGGTTTTAGTACAATGATATTTTTATATTAAGGCTTGGTTGAAGTCACTGATCTCACAGCATATGAAATTAGATAAGTTAGTGTAGTCCAAATCATACAGTCTATAGATTTGGTGTTGTTTTTTGGACTGAAACGTGACAATGTGACCTCCTGACTTCCAATAAACAACTAGAATACCATTTTTGTGAACAAAATATAGTCTGGCTGGTGAGCATAGACTTTAAGAAGAATTTGTTAACTTCTTCCATAGATGTATACACATACACACAAGAATGCCCTTTCTCTACAAAAAGAAATATTTTAAACAGACTACAATAAGCTATAAGTTCCTAATATCTACAATCTTAATACATTGAAGACATTAAACTCCTTAAACTTTTAAAATATTACAATCTCACTCCCAAGAAATAAGACAATTCTACATCCTTTTGTGCAATTTCCAAGTATGCTAAAGAATATGGCCAATTCTCTGTAAGTTCTTGGTATAAAAATTATGAATATATTCATAAGTAATAACGTCTAAACCATTTGTAGGTCCCCATTTGACAACATGCATAACTGAAACTAAAAAGTACTAGATATATGCAAGAATAATATGTGTATATCAATTGATTGAATTTGATCCTTCTTTCCAATTTCAAAGCACAAACCATTAATTCAAAGAAATAGTAGCATTTGCCCTTCCGGAAACAGTTGAAGAAGATGAAATTGGCAATTCACTTTTCCACAAAACTCTGAAGTATGTCCAACACTCTTCTCTCATCCCCTACTGTTCCCTAGCACATGACTTTCAAAGCCAACATGCGGCTGCAGATTACTTTCCATTTCTGACATAAACAAGTTCACGTTCCCTTGTTATGTTCTTTTACATTATTTATCCCTTACCATAATCACATCCCTGTCAGCAAGCTCACTTTATGATATGAACCTGACCCAACAAAAAAAGCTGATGGCTTCGTTAATGACTGCCTGAGATTTAGTTTGGTCTCAAACCACGTGAGAGAGCATGGATACAATGCTTTTAGTTGCTGATGATATCAATTTCTTCAATTATGAGTCAATCACTCCAAAACAAGATAAAGGGATTTAACTATATTCAGAGAATGGTGCCCTTTTTCCCTTGAGAAAAAGTAAGAAAGAGATTCTGTTGATTCTACTGTCTCCCACATCACATGTCGGCACATGTCCAATCACCTTGCCTAATGCTTACTGTTGAAGGGTGTACGTGTATCTTACACGCCATGCAAGTGCCATCTTGAAATTCCACAAAAAGTCTCAACAATAACATTGAACTTTCATGGATTAATTCAATCTTCAACTGTGTTAGACAAAGTGGAAAATGTTAATTAACGTATCTGTTAATTGCAAATAGATGGTATAAATTAGATTGTCACACTGATAAACTTGTCATATCTCTACTTTTTCCTGACCAATCACAAGAGAATTTGGAGAAGTATGCCATCAGAAAGTTCAAATGCCAACTCATAAAGCTCTGGTGACACATCCTCACATGATGTGTAACCGAAATTGTTGCAACTAGTGTGTGTATTCATCATTTACTTTTTCTTGTTTAATTTCTTACCTGTTTATAGATTGGTTTGTGTGATAACATTCGGCAACATGCTATAAGCAAGAATGCTTTATTTCCTTACTTCGATCAATCACCATGGAGCCTTGCTCTTGAAGGTACATAAACCTTTCTCTAAGCCTCTTAAAATTAATCTTCAACATTCTTTTTCTAATTTTGAAAAGGTTGACTTGCTGTACTACTTTTCTCTAAAAGCAGCCAAACAATCCATGACATCAAAATATTGTCTTGAACAACTTTCCTTTTAAGTTGTCATGCCAATGCCTTTATATCGATTAATGGTGATCTAAGGTTGAGTCATCCCACCAAAGGCAAGATTCAACTCCTAGTTTTCATCTCTTTAAATACCTCTTTAGAATACGAGGGAACCATCAACCAAGTGAGCATATCTTCCTTAGCAATCTACTAGAGCTCCTTTCACCCTTTGATAGAGCAGAAAATTTGTGTGCTAATCATCAAACATGCAGACCTCACTTCTCCATAACCTAGTTGTTGGAACTCCAGTCATCTCAGCTACTTATGATCAATTTCAAAAGCCAGTTAACAGATACTTACCTGGTCCTGCCACTCAATGCCAACGTTCAACCACAACATCAAAACAAAGTAAATTTTTCTTCTTTATTGACAAACATCTAACTTTGATGAGACTTATTTATATATACCTGAAATTGTTTAGCTTGGTGACTGATCTGATTCTATTTATATTACTCTGATATTGTAGTGAGACTGAGGACAAATATATCAGAAACTGTTATGAGAAAGTTAAGCTTAGGAGCTCGCATTCTTCGAGTTGGTGGAGTGGAAAATGTGTTTAAGCAGTTTTTTAGTGTGAGAGAAGGAGAAAGGCTTTTGAAAGCTTCTCAGTGTTATTTGTCCACCACATCTGGTCCTCTAGCAGGTTTCCTCTTCATATCCACTGACAAGGTTGCCTTCTGCAGTGAGAGATCAATGAAAGTCTTTACTCAGACAGGCCAAATGTTGAGGATCCGTTATAAGGTTAGTCACGAAGTAATCGATAACAAGGCCTAATTTTCTCTCAAGTTAAAATCATCTTTTGCACTTCAACCTTTTTTTGGTAGTTCTGTGACTAACTTCTTCAAAGTAGAAATGCATAAGTTGATTTTGAGTTACAAAAGATTTATTCATTTTTCCTCCTAATTTCTTCTCCTTTAAGTGTTCATGAAGAACTTTATCCTAGACCATCTTAAACTTTCTCTGTTCCTCTTGATCCAAGATTTGTTGAAGTTCTAAAGTGTATTTGGAAATGTGCAGGTTAGCATTCCACTGAAGAAGATAAAGTGTGTGAACCAAAGTAAGAATGTTCAGAAGCCAACCCAGAAGTACATAGAGATTGTCACGGAAGACAACTTTGATTTTTGGTTTATGGGTGTCTTACAATATCAAAAAACTTTCAAATATCTTGAGGAGGCACTTTCTCAAGCTTAGTGAGCTGAGAAGCAAAATCCACGGTTTAAACTCGAAGATTCATGCTGAGCGGACAAACAGACAAAGAAGATGAAAGCTAAAATTTGAATGCTGTCATTGAAAATGTTGTGCTTTGTCTTTGGTAAAAGAGATTTCACTTCATTGTATATAGGGAATGGATGTGATTCGTGAGGTGAAAACTTGGAAGCAAGCAAAATCTCATTGTGAATCCAGGAGTTCACTATTTGGAACATCATTTGTTGCAGAAGGAAAAATACATGGAGGAGGGGACAATACTGTTAGGTCTCAAATGTTCAAGTTTGAGGCTCAATTAAACATTGATTTGTAATGCAAATTCTTTTAGAATGAGTTTTTAGTTCTATTTGTACATACCATCTAAGGTTTTAGTCAAATTTATGTTATTTAGGAGTTTAATGATTATGTACAGTGATTGTAAAATCTTACATTGTGAACCAATAGAGAAAGTTCTATTAGTATAACTTTGCAGGTGCTGACTTTAAATACTATAAATTCCTAAGACCAACACTCATATGAACTTCACTTGGATTGTGCATCAAACAATTTACAACATAATCAACACATCTACCCTTCCAAAACTCAACTAAAGAACTGAAGAATGAACTTCTACTATATATATCAACTTTACAGAATCTCTTTCTTTTCTCAAGAGGGTTTGAGTAGGTTGAGTCATCAGACCAAAGGATCAAGATTCACTTCCCAGTTTCCTTTGTTCAAGTTTCTTATTTCTAATTAACGTGGAACTCAATTTCACTTGAACTCCTAATCTGTTCAACGTGCTTTGAAGATGAAATTAGGCAAGTCTCTTTTGTCATAGCTATGTGGGACTAACTTCTAATAGGCTGCTGCATCTATTGTATTTTTTTTTCTTAAAAAATGAAGAAGAAACAAGTATCACTACCACCGTCAACAAGTCACAATTAATCCTAACAGTAACACGTTCGTATAATGAATGTTATACTTTGATAAATTTTGTAAGCATTTCAACTGTCCTACTGTGAACTCATTATTAAAACTAGATGATAACTATTTTATATTGTATCATAAACAACATTTAATTACCTTTTCAAGCATTATGAACTTGTTACGAGAATCAATGTGTAGTTGTTTTAGTAGTTGAATTAATTAAATTATATCATTATGTAAAATCTTCTTAATTAAACACATTAAATAATAAGGTAATATGAACAATAATTTTCCACCACTCCTGCAATAATTTTAACATATCTTTTGGATTGGTGTTACTGATAGAAGAAAAGTTTTACATGAATCATGGCTTTAACAGGTGAATGTTACAATTAGGAATGGTTTTGCTTCCATATGTTATTGCCCTCACAATTACAATCACAATTTTATCCTTTCCTAGTTGAGAGTTTCACATGCATCTAATTAGCATTAACAATATAGTAACTAGCAAGACTTTTCATATCCAAATTTTAAGTATTTCAACCATCATTCCTTTCTCCTTTCTTGTATAGTAATTGGCAATATCTAACACTATTCATTCTGCTATGTCAAAAGGATCCCAAACTTAATTTAATATTTCTTCTGACCTTTTCATCATTCATTTTTATTGTATATTGTTCACATAGAAATGGAGACTTATGAAGTTTTAAATATTCTATTTTTTTCTTCAAAATTAAAAGAAATAATAATGTAATATCATAAAATATAATAAACATTTATTGAATATAATACTTATTGTATATATACAAATATTTATGATAAAAAAGGCTTAAAAACAAATTATTTAAAGATAAAGTAAAATAAATTACAAAATATAATGTCAAAGGTGTCATAAGCATTACAGAAAACAAAGAAGGAACTTCTATTTTATAAACATGGATATATAAACATATTATTTATATACTACATATATTTTACATATATTAAACAATTTCTGCAAATGCTTTTCACTGTGAGGAGTGTCAAAAACTCTTCTAATGCAAGACTTTCAAAGCCAACGTGCGGTTACATATGCTTTCCATTTCTGACTTAAACATTAAACAATTTCATATTCCACAGATTTACCTTTTTTTTCTCTTAATCATCCTTCATTCATAGCCCTGTCAGCAATCTCACTTTATGCATGGATATAGTTTGACCCAACAAAAGGCACTGATGGCTTCGTTAATGACTGCCCCGGTTCCAAGTTTAGATTCAAACCCTCAAGAGCATGAGTGCAAAGTTTTAGACTTTCAGATTAATGGTATCAATTTCTTCAATGGTAAGTCAATCACTGATACCTAAGGCATATTCTACATTTGGGGAATGGAATGATCCCTTTTCCCTTAGAAAAGAAAGATATTGTTGTGTTGTCTCCATGTCAGCATGTAGCACAAGTGCTGTCAGCTTACCCTATGCAATACCCAACTTGGAACTTTTCATAAAGTCTTAACAATATTTTAGCATTATTCTTTTCATGAATCTAGTATCTGATTCAACTTGTGTTATAGAATGAAAAACTATATGATATTTTACGTTAATTACATATATTAGATATTGGGATATACTTGGTTAGAAACACCAAATGCTAGTAGAAAGCATTGCAACTAATTGGTGTATTTCATCAGTCAACTTTTCACAGTTTATGTGCATGGCTCCAATGGTTTAGGGTTTATGTGACAACATGTCATTATTATGTTATAAGCAGAAACGCTCTTATTTATTTACTTCGATCAATGACCATGTAGACTTGCCCTTGAAGATACATAAACCCTATCCTCTTAAAACAACCTTCCAAGGATTTTTGTGGTTTTGAAAAAGTTAGTTTGAATGCTGATGCACAATGGTTTTACTTTCTAAAAGTAGCCATGCAAGCCATGACGTCAAAATATTATCTGTAAGAACTTTCTTTCAAATTGCCATGCCACTGTGTCAGTGCGTTGATGTCAATCAGGAACGTGGTTGATGATCTAAGGTTGAGTCATCCCACCAAAAAGGAAAATTTTCAAGCTTTCATTTCATCCTTTAAATATCTCTCTGCAATACAAGCAAATCATCAACCCAAAACTTACCCTAATTTCTATAACCACCTACAAGTTCACACCAATTTTCTTCACCTTATTAGTCATCAATCATGCAGACTTCACTTCTCCATCAGCTAGTTGTTGGAACTCCAGTAACACATGGCCAGCTTCAAAAGACGGTTAACAGATTACCCGGTATTGCAACTCAATGTCAATATACACCTACAACATCAAAACAAAGTAAGTTTTTCTTTTTCTTACCTTTGTTCAAATGTATTTATATGAATATATATCTCAAATTGTTTAGAATGGTGAAGGGTTCTAATTCTATTTATTACTGAAATTGCAGTGAGACTGAGGACAAATATATCGGAAGCTGTGAAGAGGAAGTTAAGCTTAGGGACTCACATTCTTCGAGTTGGTGGAGTAGAAAAAGTGTTTAAGAAATTTTTTAGCATGGAAGAAGGAGAGAGGCTATTGAAAGTTTCTCAGTGTTATTTGTCCACCACATCAGGTCCTCTAGCTGGTTTCCTATTCATCTCCACCTACAAGGTTGCCTTTTGCAGTGAGAGAACAATGAAAGTCTTCACTCAGAATGGTCACATGTTGAGGATCCATTATAAGGTAAGTTTGAAGTATATATACTTAGGTTTCATTTGGATAATTTTTTTTTGACATGTAGTAATGGTCAAATCAACTTATGCACCTCAAATTTTTTAAAAGTTCTCTCATCCAAGGTTTGAAACTGGGAATTGCATAAAAAATGAATTTAGAAGACAAGTTTTTTTCATTTTACTTCTGAAGTGTCCATTAGAGAACTTTATCATGGCCATAAATTTATCCAAGAATTGTTCAAGTTCTGAAGTGTATATATGTTCATGTACAGGTTGTTATTCCATTGAAGAAAATCAAATCCATGAACCAAACTGAAAATACTCAGAAGCCAAGACAGAAGTACATTGAGATTGTCACGGAAGACAACTTTGAATTCTGGTTGATGGGTGTCTTAAAATATCAGAAAACTTTACAATATCTTCAGGAGGCAGTTTCTCAGGCTTAACTGGCTAGCAAAAGAGATTCATCTTTTCTGGACCAACTCAAAGAAACAAACAAAAATTTGGCATTTCTCATTGAAGATGTTGAGTTTTATCTCTAACCAAAGAGATTTCACTTCATTGTAATTTGTAAATATCCCTCCTTCTGGATGCCACATTTCACCTGCAATCATATTGAATGGATGTGGTTCATATCAATTGAGTTGTATACACTACCATGAATTAAAGATTCCACCATTTGGAGCATTATTCAAGAAAAAACACATTTTGATTTAGTTTTAACATAAGTTGATTCAGTTGTATGTATATACCATCATGTGAAATATAATTACTTCTAAAACCATGTCATATCTTTACTGGGTACTGTTTACTTACAGAACAGATTTTAAAATTTTGAAGACAAAAATAGATAGATATTGGAAAAAAAAAAAAGTTGTAAAGATAAGTTGAACCACAGCTATAAAATAAAAGAAGTGGAATAACTTTATTTTCATCCAACTTTCTTTGTAATTTTTAAAGAAATCATAAATCGTGCTTAAAAGCAGATGAAAAAGTATTCTGATATACATAACTTTATTTTCATGCAACAAATTTTATTTTATTTTTTTTAATCGTAACTGTGTTTGCATTCATGAGTTCTAACTTTCGAAGTTGTGTTTACCAGTAAGCTCAAAATCTACATCCTGCAAACAGCCAAACCTGAGAGAATTATTATGCTTGGTGACAAAAAAATTATAAGTCATCACTCATAAGACAAAACTTCCATTGACAAAATTTTAAACTCTGGAATGCAAGCGCAATTTCTTCAAACCTTGTAAAAGAAATTCAACAAAAGCAAAGTTGTGCACCGAGTCACCACATCTCCATTTTGAATTTCTGATTTTTAAACAGAATTTAAACATAAAAGTTTTTTTTTGGGAATATACTCATTTTGTTAATTTTTATACAAAATTTCACTCTATTTGTAAATTTCCCTGGATATATACTTGATATGTATCAGAAATAATTTTTGAAAAAAAACAAATAGATACTTCATTTGGGTACATACGTCTATTTTTATGGTACATATAAAAACCTCCAAACAAGTTAAACAAATCAAATTCTCAAATAGTGGAGAAGATTTTGTTCAATTTAATTTTTTACATGTTGCTCCTGTCTTATCTTTTAATTTTGGTAGTTTGGATTATTGTGAAAGACTTGTTATACCCTAGTTAGCACACAAGCCTTTTTGACAATTTTTCACAAACAATGACTTTGTTAATTTTATCTTGTTGTGCTTAATAATTTTGTACACTGATAACTATTATAAATATTTTGACATACCAAATTTAGAAAATGTTTTTATTAGCTTAATAAATATTTATTTTAGTAATTGAATTAAATAAATAATTAGATTACACGGATTGTGTAACTATATTTCAACAGAACTATATGGAACTTCCATACTAAAGACTTCAAAGTTTCCCCACTTTGGTTGTCCATTATGTTCCCTTTACCAACTTTTTTAGATTGTAGCTTACTTAATAAGAATCTTGGTGTGATATTCCAAGGGTTTTATCTTAATAAGAATCCATATTATATTTAGCACTTTTTCTAATAAAAATTTTGATCAAGATCACCTTCTAGACTTAAAAAACATAATATTTTTATTCATGAGTATTAGTAGAAAAGTTTTATAGAAAAATTTATAGTTAGTTGAGATTTTAATATTATTATATGGTTCCGTACTAAAACAAATTTTACTAATTTGAACATGATTTATAGTTAACTGTGATCAAAATTTTCCATAAATAAAAAAAACTGAATAAATATTAGTAAAATAATACAGACAAACAATAATCCAAATCATCTAATAATTTCATCATTTTAAAAGACATTTTTAGTCATTTAGCATTTGTTGAATTTCCAATTTCCTATAAGAGAGTCACAATCCTATTTGGTAGAAAAATGGCTTGCTTATACTCCTTTTAAAGTAATAACACTAAATAGAGTTTACAAAATTAAGATTTGTTTAAATTTAAGTTTATTAAAGCCTCTCCTTTTATTTATATTTAAGTTGAAAGAGAGTGGAGTACCTTAATTCAGATAACTCAAATTAAGGAAGTTAGTTATTTGTCTCCTTCTAGAATTGATTGAAATGGAAAGAAATGCTGAATCTATTTCATTGTCTCTGATAATAAATCTGAAATACCATGTGTGAAATGAATATAATCTATGCATACATATGGTTTTTCCTTACCTTAGAAGGAAAAAACTGTAATCCAAGAGATAGAAATTGAAATACAGATATTTTTACATCATACACAAATAAGTGGATCAAATGAAGGCATGCAGTGGATTGTTCTATAATTTGTTGGATTGTTCTACAATTTGTTACTGAAAAGGGTGTCAGGTAGAAAAGTTATTTTTGTGGGCACATGATAAGGGTCTTACAGTATCAATGATAACTTCTTATACCTGTTAACCATTACTTGCTACCCACTTCACAAGCACATATAATTGTGTTCTTTCTATCAATCACACACCACTTGACAACATGCACAACTTTCAGTGAATTGTCATAAATCAGAAGCAAAATAGTTTAAACAAGATTCTAGTTTAGTAATTTGAATCTTTCCCCTCAAATTTCAGAACCACAACACAACATTAGTACCTCTTAATAGGTAACAAAAATTCATATTCTTGTACAAAATATATGTGATGACAGAAGGAACTTCAAGAGTGAGCTTTCCGTGTGGGACATGGGGTGATGTGGGAATGATTTGGCCATTTCCTTTTCCACAAAACATTGAAGTATGTCTTCTCCTATACTGTTTCTAGCATATGATGTCCCTTTCTGACCTTAGATACTCCTCCTTTCCTTCCATATATCTGACCTAAATGATTTGTCTATGTCATTCCACAGCCATGTCTTCTTTTTCTTTAGAACTTAACATGGCACTGACACCTAGCTAACTCACTTTATCATAGCCCTTTCACCCACTAATAAAGCACAGTAACCACTTTCATTACTGAATAGTGCTGATGTATTTTATTAGCTAAACTTCACTAGTTCCAATATGATTTTTCCTCCTCTTGAAGGATGTTCCTCTACTCATGATGCATATATGATATGACTTGAAAAGTTAGAGGAACCCATCTGATTTTGATACTTGTGATCTTCATTCCTCAAAAACCTTTGCTGAAATTAGTTTTCAACACCAGCTTGATCTCAGACATAAAATATGCACCTAAATTGATGCTGGTTCTCACGTTTATGACTTAAAAAAATATTATTAACGACACTGTGGGAGGTGCAAAGTTTTCCAATGTTCACTTTATCTAATAATAGTAAAACTTAGAGAGGTATGGCATCAGAAAGGCGAGATTCCAGCTCAGAAAGCTTAAATGACACCTTTACATTTGCATTTATGAATAAAATAAAGTGGTAATTGACGTGTTTTGTCATCATGCACGTGGCACTGTCCCAACAAACCAAAATGCTTTATTTTCTTCCTTCCATTTTCAAAAGGGTGTCATTTTCTAAAGGCTAAACAGTTGTTGGTAGTTATTTTTCCCCAAGAATTCAGAAAAAATTGCCCCGTGGTTTAATTCTAAACCTTATAATTTCTTTTCATGCGGTAGATGGATTTTGCTCTTATTCTCTTTCCCCATTTTCCTACACAAAACTTTCAGCCAGAAATAGTAAATGTGACAACATTGTAACTGTAGATATATGAAACAAGAACAACAAGTTCTGTCTATAAACCGTAGAAAAATCACAGGTGTACTTTGAAATACATACACATAATGCAAACCAATGGTCAACCTATATTGATCAATATCCAAATGCGCTAAAAGCTAAAAGGAAACAACTGAACTATTGTCTCAATATATGCAGTAACAGGTAGGTAGCCAATTTTTCAAGTCCAACCACGTTTCAAGTTTTTATATATTGAGATCATATATTGAAATTCAACAGAATCAATACAGAGGGATACTTTGAATACCACAAAGTTGCCTTCAATTCTTTAATCAATAAACACATCTTTGTTTTTCATTATCTTTTTTCTTTCTGGGGGCAACCGAACATGCAAATCTTCAAATTTTGAATTACTTTTTTCCTTTTAGTCTTCATGATGATCCATATCTGACTCATCCAGCAAAAAGTTAGGAGTCAACTTGTTTCCTTTTGGCCATATATATACCCTTGCAAAATACAAGGATCCATCATCAACCAAAGTTGTTAAGAGCTCTTGAACATTATTCACAAGCTATTAATTTCTCAAGAAGACCCTTCAGAGGTAGAAGAATATAGAACTCCCAAAAGATAACAGCAAAAATGAAGGCATCATTTCATGAGCTAGCTAATGGAATTTCTCTCACCTCAACATACCATGTTGGGAAGTCATCAAAGAGATATTATTTGCCTGATGCTCGTGGAAAGTACATCAAGCCTATCACGAAATCAAAGCAAAGTAGAACACATCACAAATCTGGATTCTTACAAAGAGTCCGAGATCATGGTATATAATCTTTAAAACCTTTCAATTTTCACTTTTGCTTAATTGCAAAACATAGAACAAGCACTGTTTCATGTTTGCACGGAACTTTAAGACACAGCAAAACATTTCTGTCATAGTTTTTGTGATGCATAATTTGACATGAACACAAAACAAAACATAGCTCTTATTGATGGCTTAAACTTGTTGTAACAGCAGTGAGGCTTGGACCAAAGATCACAGATACAGTGAAAGGGAAATTGAGTATGGGAGCAAGAATTCTTCAGGTTGGTGGAGTAGAGAAAGTGTTCATGCAACTTTTCAGTGTTGGAGAAGGAGAGAAGCTATTGAAAGCATCACAATGCTACTTATCAACCACATCTGGTCCTATAGCTGGCCTTCTCTTCATATCCACTGAAAAAGTTGCATTTTGCAGTGATAGATCCATCAAAGTCTCTTCCCCAAATGGAGAAGATATTAGAGTCCATTATAAGGTGACATTTTTAATCAATTTTTTCTTCATGGTGTCTATGCAAATGCTTTCCAGCTATCTCCTTAATCTTTGTTCATACTTTTGCTGATATGTTACTGCAATTTTGTGTCATTTCAGGTCTCTATTCCCCTTAAAAAGATAAAGTCGGTGAACAAAAGTCAGAATGTGGAGAAGCCTTCACAGAAGTACATAGAAATAGTTACAGTGGATGATTTCGATTTCTGGTTCATGGGTTTCTTTCATTATCAGAAAGCTCTCAAATGTCTTCAGCAGGCTGTTCCTCAATCTTAGAGGAAAATACTGTATCAGTAAAATTGTTTGTCCCCTCTGCTTCTTCACTTCTTGTGCAGTTGCAAAGGTTCTCAAAATGTACAAATATTTTACATAATTTTGTTAATGATATATTCTTATTAAAAAAACTTTTGGTTGCATTGTTCAACACACAAAGTTAGTTCCTTGAAGTTCTAAGATCATACTTCATAAAACTATAAATATTGAGCGTTTTCTGGCAAAATCTGCAAGGATACTCAACAACCAATTTATAACCGGTCGGTGCTTAACAATATACTATAAACCGTTGAAATTGTGTTGCAGCATAGAAATTTTATTTAATTTATTTTCATATTGAGTTGTTTGGATTTTTTAGTTCTAGCAGATCTCATCTAATTTATCAATATTTATGTCTAAAATATGGAATATTATGATATGAAGTTTTGAATCAATAAAGCATAAATCATTCTCTCCAATTACATTTTACAATTTTTCTTTTTTTAATTTATTGAGTGTTTATTTCAATGATAAATTGGTATCACGAGCATTTGTTTTAATTTGGTGTATTGATAGAATTAGCGATTGACTGACTTATACATGCATATTTAGTTATGTCAATTTACCATGAAATATGCTTTACCCAATAATAATAAATTTATTGGATTTTCTATTGTATACATACATACACACAAATATATGTAAGCATTCCATTTTACATAATTTTATGTGTATCGCTTCATCGATTAATTCTATCAAATATTTTCAGTTCCATAAGTCAACTCGTTGTTTTTTAGTTTTTAGTTCTCAACTTTTTAATACCTATTATCATTATTATTATTATTAATTAATTAATTAATTAATTAATTAA